>Ga0163144_10000646_pt1 | contig 81869 bp, 75 predicted proteins | sample OliLak19BULKMAT1_FD_123175 | JGI IMG/M metagenome (GOLD analysis project Ga0163144, IMG submission 123175) | Freshwater microbial mat bacterial communities from Lake Vanda, McMurdo Dry Valleys, Antarctica - Oligotrophic Lake LV.19.BULKMAT1 | ecosystem: Environmental > Aquatic > Freshwater >... | reverse complement strand
TCAGTTTCGGGTGCATAGCGGTGTATCCTCTCCGCCCTGTCCGGGGCGGTGTTTTGGGTTATGTACCCAGAGGCTACGCCGCTATGCTTCCTTCATCCAATCCCCAACATTCGGCAATTTCTCGGTCGGTTTATGGGTTTGGACGAGGGAAAGAGAATCAGATGTCGGTCCCGTCAGGCTTCTCGGACCCATCGCGATACTGATCGGGCTTGCCTCCTTCGGGTACCACGCAAGCATGACCTACGTCTTCGAGGTGCTGGATCTCGGGTCCATGTATCTACTGTCCAATCTATTTTTGATCATCAATCTGCTCCGCATGAAGGTCGTCGGAACGAAAACTATTCTGCCGATCTACGTTGGACTGAATGTGGTTTCAATCACGCTCCTGCTCATCACCAAAACTTGGGGCGTCTATATCTTCGCCGCCCAAGTCGTCCTCCTGGTACTGCTTGAGTTGCGACTGCTCAAGCGGGAGAGGCCTCGACCCGCATACCGATATTATCTGCTTGGCGCCGGATCATTCGTCCTGTCGTATGTTTTCTGGAATCTTGATTATCATCGCATCGTTTGCGATCCGGATCTTCACTGGCTGCAGGGGCATGCAGTCTGGCACATTACAAATTCAGCCGTATTTCTTTGCGCGCATCGATTCTGCCTTCAGTACCAATCCGGGTTCACGGGACTTCGAGCTTAGCCGCCCTTATGCGAAATACCCTCTTTAGCCAGAAGCGTACGGATGATTTCGAGCTTATCGCCCTGAATCTCGATGATGCCGTCTTTGCCGTCCATGAGATAGGTGCCGCCGGAGCCCGCTTTTTTCTTAAGCAGCGTCGTCAAGTTTTTCAAGAATAGTTCGTTTTTCGGGAGGCGGTCGATCACGGTCACGGTCTTGCCGCCGCGCCCCTGTTTTTCAATCCGAAGTACTGCGACGAACTTGTATTTTTTAGAATCGACCAAGGGCGCGCAGGTACATTCGGACATGACCTCCTTGCATTTGTCGCATTTGCGATTGAGCGCCGGGTCACTTGAATAAACCAGCCGGGTATCTTTATCCTTCATGTGGGGCCGAAAACTCCTTCGGTGTCCGCGAGCTTCACGTTGCGCCTTTCCTTTATCCAGATCGAACCCACGACGAACGTCATTGAAGCGACGGAGATCGGATAGATCAGGCCGGCGTATATATTTCCGGTCGAGGCGACCATCGCCGTTCCGATCAGAGGCACCAACCCGCCGAAAACCCCGTTACCCAGGTGATACGGCAGTGACATGGACGTGTAGCGAATCCGCGTCGGAAACAGTTCGACGAGAAAGGCCGCGATGGGTCCGTAGACCATGGTCACAAAAAGTACTTGAACGAAAACAAGCAGGATGAGCGCAAGGCGGTTGGGGGCATTCGGATCCACTGCCGATGCGGCCATCGCCATATATATCGGCAAGTAGGAAATCGCGGCGAGCAGGCAGCCGGACATCATGATTCGTTTTCGTCCGATGCGGTCGGAGAGGGCGCCGAAGAAAATAAAGAACGGAGTTCCGAGCAAAAGTGCGATCGCTACGATCACGTTCGCCGTTACGAAATTCAGCTTGAGCACCGTTTGTAAGTAGTAAAGGGCGTAAAACTGCCCGGTATACCAGACCACGCCCTGACCGGCCGTGGCGCCGAAAAGCGCCAGGATCACCATCTTGCGATTCTCCGGTTCAAGAAAGCTGTCCCGAAGGGGGCTGGTCGAAGCCTTGCCGGATGCCTTCAGCTCGGCGAACAACGGAGACTCCTTGAGGCGAATGCGAACATAGTAGGAAAAAATCACGAGAAAAAACGACAGGAGAAACGGAATGCGCCAGCCCCATGCCCGAAACGCTTCTTCGCCAATTCCTAGGCGGGTGACGAGAATCACGCCAAGCGAAACAAAGAGTCCGAGCGTAGCCGTAGTTTGTATAAAGCTCGTGTAGAATCCACGTTTCCCGTCGGGTGCGTGCTCTGCCACGTAAGTCGCGGCACCGCCGTATTCACCGCCCAGCGCTAGGCCTTGGAGGAGTCGCAGCAGGAGGAGACCTAAGGGTGCTAAATAGCCGACTTGTTCGTAGGTGGGCAAAAGTCCGATCGCGAAGGTCGATCCGCCCATGAGGAGCAGCGTGGCTAGAAAAGCGTACTTTCGGCCGACCACGTCACCGATTCGCCCGAAAAAGAGCGCACCAAACGGTCTCACCACGAACCCCGTGGCGAATGTCGCGAGGGTCGAAAGAAGTGCGACCGTGTCGTTGCCTTTGGGAAAGAAGAGTCCGGAAATGATCGTGGCCAGGCTTCCGAATATATAGAAGTCATACCATTCGATCAGCGTGCCCGCGGATGATGCCGCGATCACCGACCAGATTTCGCCTTTGCCCTGCGTCTTCTTGGATTTCATTGTGTTAAGTCTAACTCATGTCCGCGACGCTTTATCGCTTTAAACTTGCGGTTTCCGATGTGGATCGCGCGTATTACGATACTCTCGAAGTAAGGGTCGCGATGCATCCCTCCGAATCGGAAGTCGCACTATTGACCCGCGTCCTCGCCTACGCACTCAATTACGAAGTCGGTCTCGAATTCTCACCGGGCCTTTCAACGCCCGACGAAGCGGCTATTCGGCTTCCGGGGGCCAACGGAAAAATGTCCAAGTGGATTGATATCGGAAATCCATCGCCCCGCCGAATTCATAAAGCCTCCAAAGCGTCGGAACGAGTCTGCATCTATACCTATAAGGACCCGGAAAATCTAAAGCGAGAAGCCCAAGGCGAGCGCATTCACCGTGCTGAATTGATTCAGGTCTTCGCTATTCGTCCGTCTTTTCTGCAGTCTCTTGCCCTCCAACTGAAGCGGGATAATTCGTGGGCAATCGTTCATAACGAAGGTGAGCTGATCGTGAGCATCGGCGGAGAAAGTCTGATGACAACGATTGATCGGCATTCGTTCGATGCCTGAACTTCCAAAAGTCGAAGGTGCCAAAGTGATCGGCGGCCCCGGCCCGTATTTTAATTAGGCACTATTCCTTGAGGGAGGTAATTTCCCGCACGCGGCCCTCGGAGTCGACGTCGATCTCCAGACGGATTCGGCCGGCGAAATCATTCTCGAGCGCATTACTGAGCGATTGAAGCAAGTCCAGCTCAGCGGCCATCGCTCTTTGTAATCGACGAAGACTCGGCCCAGATAAATCTGTTGAGACCAATGCAAATGCGCCGTCCCGATGGGGAACGAGGATCAGAGTCGTCGGCCCCGGGAGGGTGAACCGATTCAGAATGCGTGAGAGATGCACTTCCGCCGCAAAAACGCTGGATTCGAAGTCACTTCCGGGGGCGCTGAGCAACCGCCTTAGAATGGGAGGATCGGAGGGCCGGTCCCTGAGGCGAGCCCGACGCAAAATCTGCCTTGGGACGTGAACGGAATTTCTCGCCCCATGTTCGGCGACGAATTTCGCGATCGCTTCCGTTCGCTCCGCGAGAACGTTGATCGAAACCGGATTCTTCGTAAGGGAGGCCGCGACTTCAACAGGGGTCGCCAAGGGGGCGGCGGCTGGTCCTACGATCCAGATCGAATGGGCTTTGACAATCCGTCCGTCAGGGCTCTTTTCCACCACTTGCTTGGCAATCACGGTCTTAACCTCCGGGGCGCTGGCAAGGGTCCCGTAAAAAGGCTCGAGCATAACGTTCGGCGAAAGCGTTTCCATTAACGAGGGCAGTGTTGAATCGTAACCGGTTGCGAAAGTCGTGTACCTTGCGACAAGCGTTCCGGTCGTGCCATCCGACCTTTGATAGGTGATTTGATAACGATCGGGAACGGCGTCTCCCTTGATTCTCGCCAAGCCGGAAAAACGCCCATCGATGGTTTCGACCCCGTTTCCGATATGCTCCGCGAGCTGATCATAGCGATCCCAGTGGTCCGCATCAAACTCCGCTCGGAAGAGGGCTCTGAACTCATCCGGTGTCTTGGCCGGTTGACCGATCCAGATGACACGTTTCGGTTGGATCGGATGGCGGCCATAAAGTTCTTTGGGCGCGAGTCCCCGAAAAAATTCGGCATCGATCATCCCACCGTGACCTTTGCCGATGATGACGACGATTTCCGCGTCTCGATAAGCGGCGAGCGGATCGAGACCCGCTGCGGCCTGGTAACTTGCTCGGAGCAGCACATCATCCACCGTTTGGAGAAGGGGAGCTACGGGACGCGGATCTTTCGGCGAAATGCTGCCGGCCTCTCGCAGGAACTCTTCGAGGAGCTTCGGATCTTTGATCGGAATCTTCGGAGTTCCGAATCCCGCGGCAAGTATGATGTTCCGCGGTTCAATCAAAATACTCTCGCGAGTGGCGACTTCGTAGCCCTTCCGTCTGGCATTGATCCGGGTCAGCCACTGATTCAGCAGGTAGTGCGCTTCGGACGCCGCGAAATCCGCGGTTTTGAGATCGTTGATCACCCACGCCGGGGCGTATTTGGAGCCGTCCAAATCTCGCAGCTTGATCACGTTCGTGGGGAAGATATTGGAAGTCCCGCCCGGGCTATTGATTCGAAAAGCCGGACCCACCGCGAAGACTCCGGAATGTTCGTCACCCGCAGAAAGCACCAAGACGTTTCGGGAGGGATCGGTTCGCGAAATGCCGCGAGCCGTGATCGCACCGTGCGGTCCATAGCCCATGATTAAATCATCCACGATCAGCGTGCGTCGAGCGGCCTGCCGGCGGGACGCGGTGGAGCTCAGCGCAATTTTCGATTCGAAACCAGCGATCACCTCCCGCCAGTTCGCCTGGAAGCGGTCAGGGTTGATCACCGGGACGAGGTTCCGAATAATCTCGGGCACACAAGACGCGTCTAGATTTTTTGCCGATGCCGAATTGACCGCAAGCGCCGATAACGCGAGCAGCCAGAGATTTCGAGCGGTCCTCATCAATCTACTTTTCGGAATCTAAGGCGACCCGAATGAGGCCAAAATGAGGCGGCGCTCACGTCACCATGCGGTAGGGCGGTAATCCTTCAGAAAGTTTCCCCACGAGTGCTTGCCGGTAAGCAGTCCTGCGAAAAACGGATCACAAATTCGGGCGGCCCCGTCGACGATGTCCAGTGGAGGCTGAAAGTCGTGCTCTTCCTGTTTTCGCAGCGAGATCGCGGCCGGATCTTCGTCCGTCACCCAGCCCGTATCCACAGCGTTCATGAAAATCCCACTCTTTACGTAATCCCGCGCAGACGTCAGCGTGAGCATGTTGAGAGCGGCCTTCGCCATGTTGGTGTGAGGATGTTTGTCCGTTTTGGTGTGGCGCGCGAACTTACCTTCCATCGCCGAGACGTTCACGATGTGCTTTGCATCAGTCCGATCCCGCAGCATCAAAGGCTTGAGCTTGCTGCAGAGAATGAACGGCGCGACGGAGTTCACCAGTTGAACCTCGAGCATTTCCGCCGTCGGCACGTCCGCTAATGCCATGCGCCAGCTGTTCATCTTGCGGGTGTCAACTTGCTGAAGATCAGCGTCGAGTTTTCCGGACGGGAAAAACTCCGGGGACGCGTCGTCGCAGCGATACGGAATCTGGGATAAGGCCGCGGAATTGGTGATGCCCAAAGTGGGCGTCTGCTTGTTCACGTGCCATTCCGAAAGCCACTGCATGTCCGAAGTACCGGTTAGGGCCCGTTTGTTCTCGTCGTAATTCGCCAGTAGCGGTTGCACGTCGCGCGGGAGTTCGAGCAAGGGCCGAGCTTCGATTTCCAAAAGGTGCGCGTAGAATCCGGGCGGTCGCCGCACGGTCTGTGCGGCATTGTTGATGAGTATGTCCAGGCGACTCAGAGTGCGATCGATCAGGCGGGTGAATATTTCGACGCTCGGCGAGTGCCGAAGATCCAAGCCGTGAATCTGCAGCCGCTCACCCCACGTCCGGTAGTCGGCTTCGCGTGCGAAACGGAGTGCGGCGTCCTGCGGAAACCGCGTCGTCACGACCACCTGGGCCCCCGCGCGCAACATCATGAGCGCCGCTTGATAACCGATTTTGAGGCGAGCGCCGGTGATCAACGCGGTTTTTCCTTCGAGCGACACGGTTTGAAAGCGCTTTTCATAATTAAACGCGGCACACGGCGGACACATCGAGTCATAAAAAAAATGAACCTGGGTGAACGTCGCTTTGCAGACGTAACAGTCGCGCGGCTTGCGAAGTTCGTTCGCGGCCCCGTCGGTCCCCGGTGCCGCTTCATCGCGCGCAATCTGTCGAGGCGGGGGTACAAAAACAGAATCGCGGCGCGCGGAGCGAATTGTCGTGGTAGCGCGGATTGCGCGGTCCTTCGCTTCGACTGCGGTGCGTTTGATCCGTCGCATAGCCTTGATGCGGCGTCGTACCTGGGCTTTTTCGGGATGGATCGCGCGCCCGGCGGCGATGAGGAGGCGAATGCGATCTTCGGCCGAAAGTTGCGTCAGGAGAAGCGAGTCCTGCGCAATGGCCTCCAGAACGCGCGTGCACCGGGCCAGTTCTGAGTAAGTGATTTCGGGAGTCGTATCCTCTGACATGGAGGCGACCATAGCACGAGCCGGGAAACCGCCAAAACGGCCCAATCTGAGGCGGAAATGCCCAGTTCCAGGCGGGGTCAAACCGCGGAAGTCAGGCGTGCTGGCACCGTAATTGCCCTTCTGAAAGAGAGGACCCGGTCATGAAAATCAAATATCCGTTTCGCAACGTATCTGCGCTGCTCATTGTGACGTCCTTCGGTTGCGGTCACACTCAGGTCGATGAACGGGTGGACGCGAAGCTCACAAATGAACCGGAGGTTGCTTCGGAGGAGGAGTTGAATCGTAAAAACGAGGAGGCGATCACCTCCGCCTCGCATCTGTCTGAGGCTCAAAAGGAAAAGCTTTTGAAGGTTCATCGGGACGTGGGTACGCAAGTTCAAGAAATTGAAGACGAAGAGAAGCGACTGCAAGCCGTGCTGGTCAAGGAATTGGTCAGCACGGGCTACAACGCGGACGACCTGAACACGCTTAAAAAGCGACTGAAGAAATTGGAAAAGAAAAAAATGGATCTGCAAATGTCGGCGATCGACGACGTGAATTGGATCATGAATCGTACGAGGCCGATCCCGCCGAGGATCGCCGGCGACTTTGAGGGCACCAGCGATCGCTGGTCAACATTCTAGCGTTCGGTGTGTGCGTGTGAAGATCACTCGCCCTTGAGCCAGCGTCGAACGAAATCGGCGGTGTCGCGTTCATGCAGTAGGCGCCGGAACCCCCACTCGCTGAAGGGCATTTCTCGGAGACTGCCGTTGGAATGCTGTTGGCGGACCCAATCGTCCAGACTGGCCTCAGTGTTCCACGTTTTGAGCGGCCGGGAAGCGTGACAACCGACACATCCCACTTGTCTCGGGCCCCGGTCGTAGCTCGTGGTCTTGGCTGGAGAGTCGCGATATTCTTTGGGGACGCGGCCCATCTGGCCGGTTCGGTAATCGCGAATATCGGAATAGAGAATCTCCGTGATGTATGCGGCCTGGAGATTACCGTCGCTTCGGCGCTGGCTGAGTTCATCATTGATGAGCGCGACGGCGCGATTCATTTGCCAAATCCGGTATTTTTCCAAAACGGAAATTTGGTTAAAATTGTAAACAAATTCGAATTTCTGATTGCCAATCGGGCCGCTGATTCTCAGGAATTTCATCACGTTGAAATCCATTGGCATGAAATAGGTATACGGGTCGGCGCCCGGTCGACGAGTGATCTCCACTGGTTCTCCGCCGTGACAGGCGACGCAGGCGGCGGGGACGAACTTTTTCAAGGGGATGCCGCCGCCGACCTTTTCCTGATCGAGGACTACTGAGTCCGCGCGCAAACCGCCGGCGTCGTAAGCCGAAAATTCGATTTCCCCTCGGCGATAGATCATCCCGACTGTGTTTAAAGGCGCCTGATATAGCGGGTCTTCTCCGGGGGTATGACAAATGCCTTTCGCGTCGGCGACTTTTTCGAGCTCGAGCTGATCGTGGGCCTTTTTCGCATCCGCATAGTTGGAGACGGTGAAGGCTCTCCCGTTCCGACTCATTCGCATCAGGCGAATGACCCCTAAGTGGGAATTTTGAAACCACAGGGCGCGAATTGGCGCGCAGCCCATGTAGAGCCCGTCCCATTGGCGGAGTGTCCCGGGCGTAAGGAGCCGGCGATAATAGGCAACGGAGTCTTTAAGATTGCCTTCGTAGAGAAAGCGGGAGGCGGCGGCCTCATCGAGGCTGCCCACGACGAACAGTCCGATGACTGAAGCCAAAATGAACTTGGACAACACCCGATAATGGTAAGGCGCGGCGGTTAAACTTCAAATTTTAAAACAGGGTCTTTGGCTGGTAATTCACCAGCAACGAATCGGTCGCCGTGAAGCTCAGGACGAGCGCCGAGTCCGTAATGGTCAGGATCTTGCCGGAGATCGTATACTGGTTATTTCGAACAATAATTTCGGATCCGTCCGCACGGCGAATTTTAATGATCATGTCTTCTTGGCCGGTCGGGGCCCGAGCCAGTACGAAAACGGCCTTTTTGGACACGATCACTTGGCCGATGGCGTCAAGAAGCGGTGAATAGTCTGAGCTTTCGATTTCGAGTTCGAGTGAGCCATTGCCGACGAGTTGCCCGAGCATCAAGTCTCTGGTCGCCTGATCGCCGCTCGATTGAACTGTCGCCGCCGTCAACGCGGTGATCGTCGCGACGAAGTAATTCGGATCGCCCGCCGGGTTGCCATCGAGGCCTTGAAAGAAGGTATCAAGCCGATTCTTTACGAAAGCTGTCGGGATCGCGGCACCCGCCGCCGGAAAAATTTGGGCGGGATCGGCGCAGCGAGCGATCGTATAGGTGAATCCATCGACCGTCTTCGTGCAGGGACCTCCTGACGCGTAGTACGAGTTCGGCGTGCTCTGGCCGCTGCCATAGCTGATGCTTTGATCTTCCTCGTCCGAGACGAAGATGATCACTCGAAGCGCGTTTGGTCTGAAGAACTTGGTCGTGGAGCCGACGGCTTCGTTATCATCCAAGAGTTGGAGGACCGAGCTGATGCCCGCTTCGACTCCCGAGCCGTGAATGCCCACGGTGGCGTTGGTCATAAAGTCATCAATGAGTTGAGCGGTGTTGGCGCCGAATGTATTGATGATCGATTTTCCTGAGTGACTCGTGTCGTTCATCCCCGCGTTCACACACTGGGTTTCGTTGCTTTCCCCGGATCCGGGCGTAACGCAGCGGGATGGGCCAAAATTGGCAGATGGGGAGACGCGGTAAACATTGTCGCGGATTGAGCAGTCGGCGATGCCACCTAGGCTGATCGGGAATGAGGAAGGCGCACGTTCGAAACAAACCGAAACCGGTTGCCCGTCGTGATTGCCTTTACCGGTCGCGGGATCAACGTCGAGAAGTCTGGCCCAGTTAGAGCTGTAGTTTGGCCGGGTCTGCTGAAACGTGAGTCCGCCGGCGAGCGTTTTCCATTTGGAGGTGGCGACGTCCCAGTTGAAAAGAGTGCCCCATGCCGGATTTGGGTTCGAAGTCGGATTGGCGCGGCCCGGGTTTCCGGAGGCGGCAATGCCGTTGATGTAGTTCGAAGTAAATCCACTCGAGCTGCCGATGATGGACGATCGGTCATTAGTGAATGTCGGATGAGCGAGAAACGTATCCGACGTGATGACGGCCAGGCGGATGTCCCAAGTCGACTTCATATAAGTGTTCGCAAATCCCGCGAAGCCGTTTCGAATTTTGGTCTGTTCGTTGGACATGCTTCCGGAGTTGTCGATCACCCAAAGGATATCGAGTCGCGAGTTGAACTGAGAGTTGGTACTGAAAACTTCATCCTGCTGTGCCAGGCGGAATGAGTTCGGGATCTGTCCCGTGCAGCCGGACGCCCCGATCACCAGTTGCGTCACTGCGAGAACCGAAAGGACTAGTTGTGCTGTACTACGCATGAGAATACCCCGCGCCCTTTTGTTAAGTATACTAAATATTGTAAAATTTTATCAAGTATTAATAAGTGTATGGAACTTATAAGAATATGTGCACTTTGAATCAAACTCGGGTCAAATCAGACGCAGGCCAAAGGTGTTTTTTTCCGTTTTTGAGGGCTGATAGCGAGCGACAGCAGCGATTTGGCGGCCAGTTTTGGCTTCCAGTCTCGATGGAGAGGGCACGTGATTCCAAAAAAACTCCGCCAGGGCGACGAAATTCGGGTCATTGCGCCCTCTAGAAGCCTGGGGATCGTTTCTGCCGACAATCGTGACCGCGCTACCCGCCGCTTGGTCAGTTTAGGGTTTGGGGTGAGCTTCGGGAAACGCGTGAACGAAGCGGATCAGTTTCGTTCCACATCCATTGAAGCAAGAGTCGCGGATCTGCACGACGCTTTCCGAGACAAAAAGGTCGCAGCGATTCTGACTGTCATCGGCGGCTTCAACTCCAATCAGCTCCTCGAGCACCTCGACTACGAGTTGATTCGAAGAAATCCGAAAATATTCTGCGGCTATTCCGATATAACCGCGCTTCAAAACGCGATTCTGAAGAAGTCGGGCCTGGTTACGTATTCCGGCCCGCACTTTTCGACGTTCGCGATGCACCAGGGGCTGGAATACACGGTCGATCATTTTTGGAAGTGCCTCGTGGGTAAAGCCGCTTATGAAATCGCCTGGAGCGATCTTTGGAGTGATGACCCCTGGTACCGGGATCAGACGAACCGAGCGTTCGAAAAGAATCCGGGCCCGATGGCGATCCAGCCGGGAAAGGTCGAAGGTAAAATAATCGGTGGAAATCTTTGCACTCTCAATCTCCTTCAGGGGACGGAATACATGCCGAGTTTGCGCGACGCTTTGATCTTCGTGGAGGAGGACGAGCAGGCGGGTCCGACCAGCGCGGTGGAGTTCGACCGAAATCTTCAGTCTCTCCTCCAGCTCCCTTCGGCAAAACAATCGAAGGGTCTTGTCATCGGCCGTTTTCAACGCGCGTCAGAGATGACGCCGGAGATCGTCACGAACATCATCGCGAACAAGCGCGAGCTAAAAGGAAAGCCGGTTATTTACGGGGTCGACTTCGGGCATACTTCTCCAATGATCACGTTTCCGATCGGCGGTAAGGCGCGCCTTGAAGTTTCAAAAGCCACGATTCGGCTCAGCCTGCTCGCGCATTAGATTTCATTCGGGTATACTCGTCCTCTCCATTAGAAGTTGAAGCAACATCATAAGCACGCACATCTTGAGGAACTTCATTGACAGCACCAGATCCGGAAATTGCGCAAAAGATCGCCCATCTGCTAAGGGCTTCACGAAAAAGCGCGACCCTTACTCAACACGCCGTCGCATCCAAGTTGGGGATTTCGCAAGGCGCGCTTTCCAAAATGGAGCATGGTTTGTTGATCCCTTCAGCGCCCCAATGGTTCGATTTCTGTGACCTCACGTCGATTCCACCGGAATCTCTCAAGGTGGGGTACATCGATCGGTTGCGCGACACGCAGCTCCCGGCTGCGGAGAAAGCGTCGTTTCGAATGCCGGAACGGTATTCGAGTTTTCGTGGAACCCGCGTCCGGGCTTTGCGCCCTTTCATCAGCGTGATCTTCGCCAAGCTCGAGGGCCAAAAGGCTCGCGATTTTTTGGATACATTCCGGGTCGATGAAGACTTTTTTCTCGATTACGACAATCAACTGAATCTAAACTTCGTCATCGATCTGGCGAAAAAAATGATTGCACAAGGCTGGCTCGCCCACGACCGCATGGAGGCTCTAGTGATGGGGACGCTTGAGCCCGCGTCGCATGGCATGTTGAATGCCGGGTACCGGGACGCTTCCGGCCTCGCTCTTCAGAATCTGATCGCCAATGCCCATCGATACGAATGCAACTTCCGTTATGCGGTGGAGGAGGCGTCCGGAAAGTCCCTCGTGCTGTCCGTCAAACCCGAAAGCCATTTGACGGAATTCGCTTATCGAAACGATGCACAGCTCGGGGATTTCCTATGCACCTACAAAAAGGCGTACTTCTCGAACTTCAACCGAATCAACGGAGGGCTGCCGCTCGCGTTGACCGAACGCGAATGCCATTTTCACGGTGCCGCGGCCTGCATCTACGAACTCAGTCCGGGTCACTGAAGGATCGCGGGAAAAAACTTTGCCAACGACGCACCCACCGTGCGCGCCGCGATCGCGATGGCGTTTTCATGATGAGTGGAGAGCAGATCGTCCCGGAGCATATCGGCCAGGCCCTGCCAATACTTCGCGCCCAAACGGTCGTGAACCGTGGAACTTGCGACGATCGCAAACCGGCGCGCCTTGAGATTCACGTAAAAGAGGACGGCGTCTCCGGCGTCGGCAAGCAATTCAGAGAAGACCAGCTGAGCGCTGTCGAGCGGATCCGGTTCGCGCCTCCGCCAGCTCAGATGAACCCGAACTTCGCAGGGCGTGACGGTTTCGACGTCGAGCAAGGCGCGAACGATGGGAGACGCGGTGGGAACCGGATCACCAAGCACCGGGGGCTCCCGACGGTAGACGCAACGTATGTTTTCTGAAGTTCAGTCGAAAAGGCTGAATACGCCGCCATCCAGAGGCTTCGAAATGGACGTCCGCCTGGGCGATTCTTTGAACGACCCACCCGGCGATAATCAACGCCGCTCCCGCGAGGAGCGTGGCCAGCAGCGCCTGAATCCAGCGGGCCTCGGCCGTGATCACGGCTTCGGGTGAGCGGGCGTCCGCGATGCTGATCGCCGCCAGTAATTCGCCCGCTTTTCCGCTCACGATCAAGGGGCTTTCGACGGCGTTCAGAGTGGCCAAGACCGCAACCACGGCCGCTCGGTCGATGCGCCCCAGCGAGAGCGGGTTGGAAACCTCGGACTCCAGCGCGCGCCAGCTTTCATTTGAAGCTTCCGTATCGATGCCGACACCGGTGATCAGGGCGAACTTACGCGATTTTGCATCGATGACGAGAAGGACACCCTGACCCTTTCCGAAACGACGCCCTAGCTTCCATTTTTCGAAAGCTTGGTGGCCCAAGGCCGGAAGTTCGTCTTCCGAATTCCCGTCGGCCGAAACCGCCAGCACGATCTGTTCGCCGGTCATGCGGTCGTGTTCGAGTAGGAGAGTTTGCAGAATGTTCCGAACATCGGGCGTCAGGATGGAGGAGGAGTCGGAAACCGCTTCGCGAGGCGCCGTCAATTCGTGAAGGGGTGACCCGGAAGCGCTAGGCGACCGCGCAAGCAGCATCGTAAAAGCGGTAATGATCGAAAGCGGCAAAAAATGATGCCGAAGGAATATCATGAATGGGAGTCCATCAGTTGCCAGTGTCTCGCATGTTGGTGAAAGGGGCTATGCGTTGATTTTCAAAGGTGGCCCGAATAAGATTCGTTCACAATCTGTAAGTCGCTCTGACGGAATCTGGTGTGAATCCAGAACTGTGCCGCAACGGTAAACTTCCCTTCTCGGAAGCAGGAATCTTCACCTATGCGAGTTCTCGCAATCTGTTTCTTCTCTCTCATCTCAGCGATGGCGTTGTCTTCCGAGTCGCAGGACATTCTCCTGGAACCCGTGATCGCCGAGGGCTCGCCCTCGGATCTGTGGTTTGAGGACTCGCACGCGCTTTTTGCGCGGCCCTACCGCCTTCGCGACGTCGGCGCGTCCGGCCCGCGCGCATCGCTTGCCAGCGATCTTGCGTCGTCATTGCCCGTTCCTGTGTCGACGACGGGGCGGCCCGGGGCCGCGGCGGGGTTTCGAGGTATCGGGCGCTCAGCCGAAGAAACTACGGTCTCCATGCTAGGGGTGCCGCTCGATCCGCCTCAAGGCGGGGGTTTCGATCTTTCCACCTTCCCTTCATATTTATGGGAGCAGGCGGTTTGGCATCCCGGAGGGGGCTCGATTTTAGCCGGGCGAGGCATGGCCGGAGGAATTGCCCTCGTTCCGTGGACCGAAGGCGCCTTGCGGTCAGGGGACAGCCGTCGATCTCGTGGAGTGTTACAGGCCTCCGACCCCCGGCAGATTGCGGTCTCGGCCGGATTCAAGGAGCCCGGTATCGCGACAACGCTCGGGTTCACGGGCGGCGACGTCGTGGGTCCCGCCGGAATGGTTTCGTTTAGGCCTTTCGGTGACGCCGGAGGCTGGACCGTCCATCTACTGGCTTCGTCGCTGGACGCCAAAGTCATCACCCCTTACGCGTCAACCGGCACTCGGCAAACTTTGGCTCGCGGAATTCCGATCGTGCAGTGGGAGGGCGCTTCGAACCGCGTAAGAGTCCGCGTGAGTGCCTTCGGAGATGTCTCATATCTTAAATACGAAGATCCGGGCGCCAGCTACGCGCGAACTCGCGACCATACCCGTCAGGGGGGCGCGACCGCCACCGTGCGATGGGAAAACGGTTGGAGTGTCTCCGGCACTTTGCGAAACATCCGCTATTCTATGCTCGCCCAGTCGTTGCCGGCGGAGTTCTCGGGACAATTTGCAGTCGGTAAAACAAAGCACCTAAGCCCGTGCTTCGTGCTGAATTTCGAGGCGGGAGGGGTGGGATTGGAGCGGCAGAATATCCATCCCGTCGGTTCACTCGGGATAGGAAACGAACCCTCACAAGGATTCACCTGGCGCTCGCGAATATCGGCCGGAATGCGTTTCCCGTCCCTGACGGATCGAGCCTATGTCCTGCCTGGGTTTTTCGTCGGAAACCCCGATCTTCTGCCCGAGCGCAATCTTACCGCGCTTTTGGGAGCGGGATGGAAAGCCCGTAACTTCACGGCTTCGGCGGATCTTTTAGCTCAGCGGCGCTTGGGTGCGATTCTAACGGATTCGTCCGGACCCGTTTCAACGGTCGTAAATCGAGGGCGGGCGGATCAACTGAGTGCGTTGCCGAGCGTTCGTTTTGAGGTCGACCCTGGATTGACAGTTCAGGCGACTTCTATCGGGTCGTCTTCGCGCGTGGAGGAAACGCGGGCGCCTTTCCCTTATTTAGCAACGTGGCAGCACCGGATTCGCCTGACATGGGAGAGTGCAAATCGAGGATGGATCTTGGGTTTTCAATCCCGAGCGTCATTACGCAGGCCACTTGGAACTCCGGGTCGCGAACTCCCTGGATATGGCCTTTGGGATGTCGATTTGAGCTGGCGACCGAATCAAAGCCTGACCTTTTCCGGCGGACTTGAGAATCTGGCCGACCGAAGTATTGAGTTCACGGCCGGCCTGCCCAGTATCGGCCGAATTGCGTCTTTAAATCTGATGATGGAGCTCTGATTTTAGATTGCATGAGACCCCATTCGGCTTGTAAAAGCTCGGTATCACACAGATCCCGGCAAACGTGGTTCTGACTCTCAAAAGCACTTTTGAGAGTCAGTCGCGGGATCGACGGGAGAGGGCAAAACGCCTTTCTCCACAAAACCGCGGTCAGCCTGCAGCACTCCGAACGGAGCGCCGTCTAGCCAGCCGCATTACCTCTGGAGTCTGAAAAAATGCCAAATATTACGATGCGAGAGCTTCTCGAAGCTGGAGTTCACTTCGGCCATCAAACTCGTCGCTGGAATCCGAAGATGAAGCCTTATGTCTTCGGCGCCCGCAACGGGATCTACATCATCGATCTGCAGAAGACGGTCGAGCAAACTCGCGCCGCCTGCGCCTTCGCCGCCAAAGTCACGAGCGAGGGCAAGAAAGTCCTCTTCGTCGGCACTAAGAAGCAAGCCAAGGACGTGATCGAAGAAGAAGCCAAGCGCGCGAATATGTACTACGTCACCAACCGCTGGTTGGGCGGCATGCTCACGAACTATCAAACGGTTAAAGCCTCGATCGATCGTCTGAAGAAAATCGAAGCGCTCAAAGGTTCGGCGGAGTGGACCGGCGTTCCGAAAAAAGAACAGTCCCGCTATGACCGCGAACTCGACAAGCTCCACAAGTCGCTCGGCGGAATCCAGGACATGAAAAAACTTCCGGGCGCGATCTTCGTGATCGACACCGAGAAGGAACACATCGCCGTGAAAGAAGCCAAGAAGCTCGGCATTCCTACGATCGCCGTCGTTGACACGAACTGCGATCCTTCGAACATCTCGTATGTGATCCCGGGCAACGACGACGCGATCCGTTCGGTTCGGCTGTTCGCCCGCCTGATCGCGGACAGCTGTCTCGAAGGCGCGAAAACCTTCCAAGAGAAGCTCCGCGCGCAAGAAGTGCAGGACGCCGCCGACAAAGACGCGGCCGAGACGAAAGTTTCGCGCTTCGAAGGCGATATCGATCTTCAGGGTGTCGACGAAGCGGATCTTGAAGCCGCCGCGAACAAAGAAGACGAGGCTACCGCTCCGGCCGAAGGTGATGCGGAAGTTGTTGCGGCTCCGGCCGTTGCCGCCGCCCCGGCCGCCAAGCCCGGCAAGAAAGCCTAAGGAACGCGGACATGGAAATCTCCGCAACCGCTGTAAAGGAGCTCCGGGAAAAAACCGGCGCCGGAATGATGGACTGCAAGAAGGCGCTCACCGAAACGGCGGGCGACTTCGAGAAGGCTGTCGATTACCTTCGCAAACACGGGATCGCTTCGGCATCCAAGAAAGCCGGACGCGCGACCAAAGAAGGCGCTGTTTCCTCGTACATCCACGGAGAAGGCCGAGTCGGCGTGCTCCTCGAGGTCAATTGTGAAACTGACTTCGTGGCGCGCACCGAGCAGTTCCGCCAGTTCGTGAAGGACGTCTCGATGCATGTGGCAGCGGCGATGCCGCAGTACGTGCGTTCGGACGAAGTTCCGGCCGAAGTCCTCACGAAAGAGAAGGAAATCGCGGTCGCCCAGATGGTGGGGCAGAATAAACCGCCTGCAGTGCTCGAGAAGATCGCCGAAGGCAAGGTGAAGAAATTTTTCGAAGAGACCTGCCTTTTGAACCAGGTCTTCGTGAAAGATCCGAGCAAGACGATCGATCAACTCCTCAAGGAGACGATCGCGACTCTCGGCGAGAACATCGTGATCCGGCGTTTTGTCCGCTTTCAACTCGGCGACGGCTTGAAGGATTCAGCCGAGGCGCACTGAATTCATGGCGTTAGGAGCCGGTTCCAACAAACGCAGCGAGCCTTACAAGAAAGTCCTGCTGAAGCTCTCCGGCGAAGCTCTCGCCGGGGACAATGGCTACGGCATCGACACGGATGTCTTGGAAGTGATCGCCAACGAGATCCAGGACATTCAAAAGAAGGGCGTGCAGATCGGCATCGTGATCGGCGGAGGAAATATCTTCCGCGGCATCAAAGGTGCGACGGCGGGCATGGACCGGGCAAGTGCGGATTACATGGGCATGCTCGCGACCATGTTGAACTGTCTTGCGTTGCAGGATTCGCTTGAGCGTAAGCACGTGCACACGCGCGTGCAGTCGGCGATCGGAATGCAGGAACTCGCGGAGCCGTACATTCGGCGTCGGGCGATTCGCCATCTCGAGAAGGCCCGAGTCGTCATTTTCGGCGCGGGCACGGGTAATCCGTATTTCACGACCGATACCACCGCGGCGCTGCGGGCGATGGAAATCGGCTCGGAAGTCGTGATCAAGGCCACCCAGGTGGACGGCATTTACGACGACGACCCCAAGAAGAACTCCAAGGCCAAGAGATTCGCGGAGCTGACCTATCTTGACGTCCTTCAAAAGGGGCTCAAGATCATGGACTCGACGGCGATCTCGCTTTGCATGGATAACTCATTGCCGATCGTGGTTTTTGATTTGAAACAAAAAGGTGCGCTCGGGCGTGTCGTCGACGGAGAAGCCGTCGGCACTCTCGTTCGCTAGTTCAATTTCAGGGGGAAGCTTTCATGTCTAAAGCGGTGATGGACCAGATGACGCAATCCATGGATAAGAATCTCCAGTCGCTCAAAGGCGAACTGGCCAAGGTTCGTACAGGTCGAGCGTCGACCGCGCTCGTGGATACCGTACACGTAGATTATTACGGGTCCGCGGTCCCGATCAATCAGGTCGCGAACATTACGACGCCGGATGCCCGCACGATTCAAATCGTGCCTTGGGAGCCGGGCACGATCGGCTCGATCGAAAAAGGCATTCTTGCCGCGAACATCGGCCTCACTCCGCAGAACGACGGAAAGGTGATTCGGATTTCGCTTCCGATGATGACCGAAGAGCGCCGCAAGGAACTCGTGAAGCTCATCAAAAAAATGGGCGAGGAAAGCAAAGTCGCCATTCGCAATCACCGCCGCGACGCGAACGAAGCCATGAAGACCGCCGAAAAGGACAAAACAGTTTCGCAGGACGAGGCGAAAAAAGTTCTTGAGCAGATTCAGAAGAAGACCGACGAAAAGGTGGCCGAGGTCGATAAGATCATTGCCGGCAAAGAAAAAGAAATCATGACGGTCTAGGTTCGGAGCTGCTGTGATCCGGATTCCCAGACATGTCGCAATCATCATGGACGGAAACGGGAGGTGGGCCCAGCGGCGCCATCATCCCCGGGTTTTCGGTCACGTGCGGGGCACCACTCGGGTCAAGCCGATCGTCCGCGAGGCGGATCGGCTCGGGATCAAGGCTCTGACTCTTTACGCGTTCTCGACCGAAAACTGGGGACGGCCCGAGCCCGAGCTTGAAGTTCTCTGGAAGCTTTTCAAGAAGTTCATCAGACGTGAGGCGGATGAGCTGCATCGCGAGAACGTCCGCCTGCGCGTGATCGGCGAAGTCGATCGACTCGGCGTGGACGTCCGTGATGTTCTGGATCCGGTGGTCGAAAAACTTTCGGGCAACACGGGACTTCAGCTGACGATCGCGCTGTCGTACGGCTCGCGGCGCGAGCTAGCCAGCGCGGCCCGGCGATTTGCCGAGGACTGCGCCAGCGGCCTTTGGAAGCCGACTGACATGACGGATGAACTGATGAGCCGATATCTCTGGACTGCGGAACTCGGTGAGCTGTCTGACGTGGATCTCGTGATTCGCACGAGCGGCGAGAAGCGAATCAGTAACTTTCTACTCTGGCAGGCCGCCTACGCGGAGTTTGTTTTTGTCGACAGCTGTTGGCCGGATTTCACGCCGCAACATCTTCGCGCCGCGATGGAAGAGTATTCTGAGCGGGATCGACGGTTCGGGGGCTTGAAGCCTGCGGGAATCGAACTGGTCTTGGGCGAAGCAACGGGGCTAGCATGACGATGACTCAGGAACTTGAGAACAAGATCGCAGACGGTTCCGGCCCTGCTGGCTCGGCCCCCGCAAAAATGAGCCCTGAACTTCGCAAGCGAATCATCACCGGCGTGCTTGGCGCGACCGCTCTGCTTTTGCTCATCATTTTCGGCGACACTTTCGGCGTGGCGCTCCTGGCCGCCGGACTCGCAGTCGGGATGACCTGGGAGTTCGTCGAGATCGCATTCTCGTTGCCGGATCGGAACGAAAAGCGACTGGTCCTGATGGGCATCGCTTGGATTGTCGCCTTTCTGAACTTCTTCGTGCCCCGTCACGAATACGAACTCCTGGTCATGGTCTTCGTCGCGCTGTTCACCTATTTTTTGTTTTCCGCGAGTCGTTATCAGGGCGAGCAGTTCACGAAGCATTTTCAAGAACTGATGTATTCAGTTTTCGGACTGCTCTATCTCGCGTTCGTGCCGCTCTATCTCATTCTGATCCGGGACGGTGAAGCGGGAGTGCACTGGACGTTGCTCTTTTTATTCATCGTTTGGGCGGGCGACACCGCGGCGTATTTCACGGGCAAACGTTTCGGCAAAAATAAACTTTATGCAGCGATCAGCCCGAAGAAGACGATCGAGGGCGCACTCGGAGGATTGGCCGCAGGCGTCTTGATCGCCCTCCTTTATAAGGTCACCCTTTTCCATCGTATTCCGTGGGGCGGCGCGATTCTGACGGCCCTCGCCGTGGGCGCGGTCGCGCAGGTGGGCGACCTGTGTGAAAGTTTCTTTAAGCGTGCGTTTGATAAGAAGGATTCGGGTTCGATTTTACCCGGACATGGTGGAGTACTTGACCGCTTTGACGGCGTAGTCTTCAGCTTACCGATGATGTACGCTTGCATGAGGCTCTTTTCCTAAATCAATCAAACACCGGAGTTACTCGTGCTGTCCATTTTGGGCTTTCTTATCGTACTCGCTCCGCTGGTCATCGTTCATGAATTTGGACATTACATATTCGCGCGCATCTTCGGCGTGAAGGCGGAGATCTTCTCGATCGGATTCGGTCCGCGCATTTGGAGCAAGCAGCTTGGCGAAACGGAACTCCGGATCGCCGCAATTCCACTCGGTGGCTTCGTCAAGCTCCTGGGCGAAGACGGCGAAACGGAGCTTCCGCCGGAGCTCAAAAATCGCGCGCTTCAGCGCAAGCCGATCTGGCAGCGCCTGCTCATTTTCGCCGGCGGCCCGATCTTCAACATTCTTTACGCGATCCTGGTTTTCATGGCGATTCTCGTGATCGGGGAGCCGCAGATGTCGAGCGTCGTCGGCCGCGTAGTCAAAGGATCGGATGCCGAGCAGGTCGGCTTCATGAGCGGCGACATGATTCAAGCGGTGGACGGCAAGCCCGTGAAACGTTTCGAAGAGGTGATCGACGTCATCAACGACAAGCCAGGGCAAGTCATTCAGTTTGACGTCGAACGGATTCAAGCAGGCGCACCGAAGCATCTCGTCGTCAAAGCGTCACCTTCCAAGCACGACGGTTACAGCGTTTATGGCGAATCTACGGACGTGGGTGAGCTGCAGGGACTGCTGCCGGTCGCGCGCGCGAATATAATCGGAGTCTCCGATCCGAAATCTCCAGTCGGCATGCAAGGCTTGAAGACCGGGGACAAAGTGCTTTCGTTCCAAGGGGCGCCGGTCGAAACCTGGGAAGACCTGGAACAGCGATATGCGGCGGTTTCCGGCGAGGTCGCCTTTGGTATCGAGAGCGACGGTAAAGCGCGTGAGCTTAAGTTCATCAAGCCTATCACCAGTTCGGGTCTCGGAGAGGATCTGGGCTTGCGCTCGTCCGAGCTTTTCGTTGAACGCGCCATGCCGGGCACTCCAGCCGAAGCGAATGGCATCAAGCGCGGCGACCGCCTGGTGGGTGTTGGCGAGCACGACGTTCAGAGCTTCATGGATTTGCGCGACGCCGTGCAAAGAGCCGGGGAAGGCGCGGGCGTGGTTCAGCTTCGTTGGGAGCGAGACGGTCAGATCGTGAAAGCGGACATCAAGCCAACCGCAACCACGACCAAGGACGCGGCGCTGAAGAAGTCCGTGCAGTTCACCGTCGGTGTGGTACCGCAGCTGGTTTGGGCGGAGCCGAAGACATTCATCGAAAGGACTTGGAATCCGTTCCTACTGATCTATCGCGCCACCGAACGCACGGTGGTTTTCTCGTATCGCAACTTCGTATCGCTCGGAAAAATGTTCACCGGCGAAGTGTCCGTGGGAACCTTAGGCGGACCGATCCTAATCGGAAAAATCGCGGGCGAGTCGATCTCACGCGGTCTCATCGCCTTTCTCACGACGATGGCGATTCTATCGGTTGGCTTGGGTGTCCTGAATATCCTTCCCGTTCCGATGCTCGACGGAGGACACATCATGCTCCTATTGGTCGAGGCGGTTCGGCGCAAGCCGCTGTCCATTCGCCAGATGGAAGTGTTTCAACAGGTCGGCTTCGCGATGATCATGCTCCTGATGGTCGTGGTGATGCGAAACGATTTATCGCGCTTGCCGTTCTTCAACTGACGCCCCCCGATGATGAAGTTGATCGCCTGGGATACATCATCAAAGTCGGGCGCGCTGGTCGCGGCTGAATGGGATGAGAATTCGTCCGCGCCTCAACAGGGACTTCGCTTGGCAGCGGAATGGTCTCTGAGCGTCGATGCGCAGCACTCGGAGCGGTTGCTTTGGGGCGTGCATGAGCTGCTCGAAGCCTGCCACTGGAAACTATCTGACGTAGACGTTTTCGCCGCGGGCGTGGGGCCCGGTAGCTTCACGGGCCTGCGGATCGGTCTTACGACCGCCCGAACCCTTGCGCACACTTTAAAAAAACCGCTGATCGGAGTTTCGAGTTTGGCGGCGTTGGCGCGACCGGCGGCGCAATGGCTTTCTGCGGCTTCAAAAAAGGCGCTGGTGATCGCCGCGTCCGACGCTTCCAAAGGTGAGCTTTACTGTCTCTTCGGCCCCGCGCGCGCGGTTTCGGATTGTGTCGCGATGGCCCAAGGCGATGTTCCTGGCCTTTGGAAGGGCGGAGTCGAGGAACGCATCGTCAGCCCCGAAGAACTCTCAACAGTCCTCGTCAAAAAAGCGAGGGCGCTCGGAGCCTGGATCGCGGTCGGTGAAGGCCGGACGCGATATCCCGATGCCTGGAAAAAGTTTCCCGCGCGAATGGAACTCCACCCACCGGGACTTTTCAGTCACTTGGTCCAGGGACGTACGCTTGCGACGCTCGCGTGGGAAGCGTATCAAGCCGGCCTCGCGAAGGACCCGCTTTCGGTCACGCCTCGGTATGTGCGCGCGCCTGACGCCGAGCTTAAACTCCGAAAGGGTTTGCTGCCACCGGGTCCAACCCGCGGGAATACGAGTGGAACCGCGGAATGACGCCCGAATGGGCGGGACCTTTGTGCGCGTTTCTCTCGTCTTGCACATGGTCGATCGGCTCGGCGCGCTACGCCGATCTCAGTCTACGCCATTCCGCTTTCGCGGTTAATTTCACGCGAGCGCTGGTCGCGCTCCCGCTTTTCATCATTGCGATATTCGTCGTGGGCGGCGGAATTGAAGGCGGCCTCGCGAATATTCAAGAGCTGGGCCTTCGGCATTTGGGCTGGTTCGGCCTCTCGATGATCGCGTGTTACGGGTTAGGGGACGCGCTATTTCTTTGGAGCGCGAAGTCCCTCGGAGTGCCCGGAGCGTTGGCGATCGCTTCCACCTATCCGCTTTTCACAGGTTTGGCCGATTGGCTGATCCTCGGTCACCCGGTCTCGGCGGCCCACTTCGGTGGATTGCTGATGATGGTGGGCGGGGTCGTCGTGGTCATTCTTTCGGTGCCGAGATCCGTTGACCGATTGCGAAGCAACGCCCGAACGAAGGGCGTGCTTTTGGCCTTCGCCACTTCCGTACTTTGGGCAGTGAACACTTACGCGGTCTCGCGTGGTGGCCGGGATATATCGGCGCCAGTCGGGAGCTCCGTCCGTATGATTCTGGCGCTGTTCATCAGTCCACTTCTAGGGATGGTCCTGGCGAAAGGGATGCCCGCGACGATCCCGTTCCGAGTCGTGAGGCGCTGGGGCTGGCTATTTGCGTTAGAAGCTTTCGGCGGCTCCTACCTGTTCATTTACGGGCTTGCTCATTCGTCTTTTGCTTTGGGATCCGTACTGACCTCACTTTCACCGGTGATTTCAGTGCCCATTGCGTGGGCCATGGGGATTGAAAAATTCTCGTGGGCCCGAACGTTAGGTGTCGTGGGTGTAGTGGGCGGTCTCATGCTTCTCCTGAGTTGAATTGGACGCGCTTCGTTGCTAGTCTCCTGATTAAATGCGTAAGGTTTACATCGTCCCGAACTTCGTGACGACCGCGAACATGTTTTGTGGATTCGGGTCGATTATTTCTTCGATCCAGGGCGATTACGTCGCTGCCGCTTGGGGTATTTTGGCAGCAGCGGTATTCGACGCGCTTGACGGTCGAATCGCGCGACTTGCCAAGGCCACTAGCCAATTCGGAGTGGAGTACGACAGCCTTTCTGATCTCGTGTCTTTTGGCGTAGCTCCGGGAATACTCCTCTATCAATCGACCCTTCAGCCCTTCGGCCGATTCGGCTGGATGGCCTCGTTTCTTTTCGTGGTTTGCGGCGCCCTTCGCCTCGCGCGATTCAACGTGATGACTGCGGCCGCGCCTAAATCCTATTTTCAAGGCCTACCCATTCCGGGCGCAGCGGGGATCGTCGCGACGTTCACGATTTTCCATGCAACCGTCGGGTGGCCCGCCGATAAGGCGGATTTCACGATCGCCATGACGCTCATTTTGGCTAGTCTTATGGTCAGCACGATCCGTTTCCCGTCTTTCAAGGAATTTAATTGGAAGTCGCGCGCGAGCTTCGGCTATCTCATGGTCGGCGTTCTTACGATGATCTTGATCGCGGTAAAACCCGAAGTGACGCTCTTTCTCGTGGGATCCACGTTCGTGCTCGCGAGCATGCTTTGGAATCTTGTCCGCGTCGTAAGCGGCGCTTCGGCTCGCGAAAAGGCCAAGCACCGGGGCCAAACCGTACACGAGCACGGGCAGGGCGACTGATGGCTCGGGTCGCGGTCGTCGGGGCGACCGGAGCGGTTGGTCAGCAACTTCTCTCAATTCTGGCGGCGCGTAAGTTTCCTGTGACTGACCTAATCGCGTTTGCGTCCGCGCGCTCCCTCGGGAAAGATCTTCAATACGCCGGCCGTAAGGTTCCTTGCCAAGTGATGAAGCCCGGTTGTTTTGATGGGATCGACTTCGCTTTTTTCGACGCTTCCGACGCGGTCTCCAAAGAATGGGTTCCGCAGGCCGCAGCTTCCGGCGCTTGGACGATCGATAACTCGGCGACCTTTCGCATGGACCCTCAGGTCCCGCTCGTGGTTCCGGAAGTGAATGGTCATGAGATCAAAAGGCGTCAGAAGATTTACGCCGGCCCCAATTGTTCCACGGTCCAGCTCGTCGTCGCACTCAAACCAATTCACGACCGCTGGAGATTGAAGCGGGTGGTCGTATCTTCTTACCAAAGCGTTAGCGGCGCGGGTCTTGCGGCGATCGACGAGCTCCGGTTGCAGACTGGCTCGGTGCTCTCCGGCGCGAACCGAGTCGAAGCCAAAGCCTTTCAGCACCAAATCGCCTTCAACTGCATTCCGCAGATCGGCGGCTTCAAAGACGACGCCTATACGAGTGAAGAACAGAAGATCATCGCTGAGTCGCGGAAGATTCTCGGGATTCCGGGTCTTCGGGTGACGGCCACCGCCGTGCGAGTACCCACGCTTTCGTGTCACGGTGAGAGTGTGAACATTGAGACCGAGAAGCCGTTTGATGTCGTCGAAGTACGGCGCGCGCTGGCGGGTCATGCAGGCATCATCGTGCAGGACGATCCGGCGAAACACTTTTACCCGATGGGCGTGACATCCGAGGGCAGTCCGGTGGAATCGGCGAGCGGCCGGGACGCGGTGTATGTTGGGCGCATTCGTCGTGACGAATCACTCGACAACGGGCTCAATCTTTGGATCGTTTCCGATAATCTTCGGAAAGGAGCGGCGCTCAATGCGGTACAGATTGGCGAATATCTGGTCAGCTCCGCTCGGTAGTTTCGCGCTCGCGCTCTTGCTTTTCTCGTTCGAGTGCCGCGCGGTCAGCGTTCTCGGGATCGCGCCTTATACTTTGGACGGCAATGCTACGACCTTTCGTTACGCGGCCGGCGCGGTGACCGACATCATCGATACCGTTTCCGGTTTCACGCTTTATAATATGACGTTCAACCGGAGCAACGAAGTCGGCACCGATCGGGGCCAGCTGATCACGTTCTTGGTTCGGTCTTCGACCGCTAGCCCCGCGAGCACTACCGGAAATACTTTAGCCGTGGTTGTTCAGGTCGAAACCGGCATTACGTCGACGCCGTACCTCGCAATTCCAATCGCATACGCGTTTAACAACTCGACTGGGGTCGGCGGGGATTGCGACGCGTCGGATTCGTCTGGGAATTATTGTCAGGGCACGATCGTCAATACTCGCGGCGACGGCCAAAAGCAGGACGCTTTGACCGAGTATGAGTTTGCGGCGAAATACTCGAGTGGCAATGATCTCGTCATTGGCTTTTACCTCGATGAGATTTGCGCTTGGAGCGCCAGCCAAGGGCTTACTCTCACGGATGGATGCACGCTTGCCGACGTGGACGTTCCCACGACAGCCGTTGCGACGAAGTTTAGATTTAGGGTCGCGGTTGTCACCGAATCGCTCGCATCGCCTACTGTTCAGGATGTGGCCGATACTGCCGAACTGAGTCCAGTGATCCGTGTGATTGCGGTGAACGGCACGGCGACTACTCTGGCCTGCCCATCGCTTTCGGAAATCTATACTCCAGGCGATACTGAAATTCTTATCGAGGCAAGTCGATTCGCGCTGACGCTTCCGGTGACGGGTGAGTATCCCGGACTGGAGAAAATCGTAGTCGTCGGTAATCCGGAGGCGGACGGTGCGTGCGGAACCGCAGTGGCAGTTTCCACCGCGGCAAACTTCGGCAATCCCGCCGTCAATGCACTTAATTCGCGTCTTGATTTAGGCGGCATACAAAGAGTCCGAGGATTCACGAACGCGTCCGCGCTCGCTGGATCGCCAGGCGACAATTGTTTTTCGGTCGCGTTCGGACTTCGGGACAATGGAGGGGGTGTCAAGTTCGATGCGCCCACTTGCCAGATTGACGGCGTGCAGACCGTCGGGATCAGCGGTTTTTTGAATGACAGCCGCTGCTTCATCGCTTCGGCGGCGTTCCGATCGAGCGACGCGCCTCCGGTTTTGCTTCTTCGACGATTCCGCGATGAGGTGCTCCGGCACCTGCCGTTCGGCGCGGGTATGATCGAGGCGTATTACATCGTCTCACCGCCCGCCGCCCGCTGGTTGGACGTGAATCCGGCCTTTCGGCTTCACGTGCTCACCGCGTTTTTCCCGATCGTTGCCCTTGCGTGGATCGCGACTTCGCCATTCGTGCTTCTCGGCTTGCTTGTTTGCGCCGTATTGCTTCTCGGATTTTCGGCTTCTTTGCGGTTTTCGACCCTGACGGTCCGGCTCGGCGGAGTGTTATTGCTTGTCGCGTCCGTCGCGCAAGGTGAACCCGTATCGAATCAACCTTACATCGATCAGGTCAAGCGGGGGTGGAAGGAAAAGCCCGCCGCAGTTCAGGCTGATCCGAGCGTTCCTGATCCGTATTTGCAGTCGATCAAAAAAAAGCAGCTTCCTACGTCCTATCCGAACGAAAGCTACATCGAACACCTTCGTAAATCCGATCCAAGTCTGCAACGCGAAACTCCGTCGACGTTTCTGGATCGGGAAAAAGAAAAAATGACACCGAAGGAAACTCGAAGCGCCATTGCAGACACCAAAAGCGGTCGCTCCCAGGTGAGGGCCAAAAAAGAAGGTAAAATCAGAAACGCAGCGGGTTTCCGAGTTGGCGCGGCCGTGGACCGGGCGGTCGCCCGGCCCGGCGGGACGACGACTTTCACGCAAGTTTACGGCAACAAATGGGTGCCGGACATCACGGCTTTTTTCGAGTATCAACCTTTTCACAGCGAATGGCTCGGAAACGTCGGAGTCGTCGCCAGCTTCGGGTTCACCCAAAATCGCGGTTCCGGGCAGTTCGCCTTCGCCCCCAATCGGCCACCGATTTTGGGCGGCACGACGACATTCAGCACGAAGTCTTCGACGAACTTCAACTTCATCAGTCTGCCGCTCGTGATCGGCGCGAACTATCGCTTCAATCTGGCGCGCATCATCCGCCCTTATGCTCAGATCGGCGCGGCCGCGATCGGGTACATCGAGACCCGGGACGATCAGAAAAAAGGTAATCGCGGATATTCCAACGGGTATTCGATGAGCGTCGGCGCGAATCTGAAGTTGGACTGGTTGGACAAGACCACGAGCTGGGATCTTTATCAAAGCAGCGGCATTCAGCAGTATTATCTCACGATCGATTATACGCGCCTGGCGACGCTCGCGGGTCCGGTCGATTTCACGGTCTCCGGCTTCAGCGCCGGTCTGACCTACGAATTTTAACTCCCATGTGGAAGTACGCCGCCCTCATCTCGTACTCCGGAACTCGATACTGCGGCTGGCAGCGGCAATCCGGTTCCGCAGCCGAGGGCGGACCGAGTATTCAAGAAACGATCGAGAAGGCGGTCGAGAGCATCACGATGGAACGAATCGCACTTGTTGGCAGCGGGCGGACGGACTCCGGCGTGCATGCGGTTGGACAGGTCGCGCATTTCATTCTCAACAAGCAATGGGACCCGGGCGTGCTTCATCGGGCGATGAATTCACGTCTGCGCAATGAAGTGCCCGATATTCAAGTGCTCGCCGTGCAGCCGGTCTCACACGAATTCCACGCGCAGCAGAGCGCGGATAAAAAGCAGTACAGCTACTACTTTCAACAGGGACCCTGCGCGCTCCCGCATCTCGAGCCTTTCAGCTGGTGGATCCACCGGAGGCTTGACCGGGCGGCGATGCAGCGGGCGCTCGATAAGCTTCAGGGAGAGCACGACTTCAAGCCGTTTCAGGCGGCTGGGTCCAAGCCCGGGCCGACGGTGAGAATGATCTTTGAGGCTGAAATTCACTGGGAGGCGCTGCGCATCCCGGAATCCCTGGACGTAGTGGGGGGGATTCCGCTCGGGTTCGTGCGGATTCGCTTGGTCGGGAGCGGATTTCTCAAGCAAATGGTACGGGGGATCGCGGGGACTTTGCTTGAGGTCGGGGAAGGGCGGCGGGCACCAGAATCCATAGATGAGATTTTAACCACGCAAAACCGCCGCAAAGTGGGTCCGACGGCCCCCGCGCGAGCGCTTTGGCTTGAAAAGGTCTGGTATTCCGGCCTCCAATGGTAAATAAACACGGACTTATGAACTTAGACGTCCAGGTGGAAAAACTCTCCAATATCGCCCGTAAACTGACCGTGAAGGTTCCCGCTCAGATGGTCTCGGACCGCTTCGAGCGAGGCATTCAAGAAGTAGCCAAGACCGCGAAGCTTAAAGGCTTTCGTCCAGGCATGGCTCCCATCACCGTTGTGAAACAGATGTATGGGGCCGACGTTCGACACCAAGTGTTTCATAATCTGATCGACGAAACTTTCAAGACCGCCGTTCGTCAGGAAAAAATTCAGCCCGTCGGTACTCCGAAGATCGAGACCCCGGATCACAAGACCGGCGAAGGTGCGCACGATCACACGCTTGATGAGAGCAAAGATCTGACCTACATCGCGACCATCGAAGTCCTTCCGGAAATCGATGTCAAAGGCTACACGGGTGTCGCCCTCTCGCGCGCGGTCACGAAGGTGACCGACGAAGACGTCGAAGGCGTCGTGAAAAATCTCCTCGACTCCCAATCTCAGCTGGTCCCCGCTTCGAGCGGTCTCGCTTCAGCCGATGGCACGCCGTCGTCCCGCCCAGTTCGCATGGCAGACTTTGTCGATATGCAGTTTGCAGGCGGCATCGTCACTCCGACCGGCCTCGACGAAAAACCCGGCATGAAGGGCACCCGAATGCTCGAGGTCGGCTCGAACGAGTTGATCCAGGGCTTCGAAGAGCATCTGGTCGGCATGCGCGCCGGCGAAACCAAAACTTTCCGAGTTCCGTTCCCGGCGGACTTTTATGACAAAGACATGGCCGGCAAAGAAGCCGAGTTCACGGTCACGGTCAACGAAGTGAAGGAAAAAAAGGCCCCGACGCTTGACGACGAATTCGCAAAAACGGTTGGCTACGAAAGTGTCGCGGACATGAAGACGAAGGCGCGCGACCACTTGGCGAACGAAAAGACCCAAGAGTCCGATCGCCGCCTGCGCAGTGACCTCCTTCAAAATTTGATCGATAAAAACGCGTTTGATGTTCCGCAATCGTTGGTGCAGGCCCAGACCCGAGCGCTGGCGCAGGACGTCGCGGGCAATCTCAAGAAGCAGGGATTCTCGGATGAGATGGTTCAGGAGGCGCTCGGCGGCGAGCTGGAAAATCTGAAGAAGCGCGCGGAAAACCAGGTTCGTGCGAGCCTGATTTTAGAAGCGATCGCCAAGAAAGAAGTCATCGAAGTGAAGCCCGAAGAGCTGGCGGCCGAAATGAGCCAAATGGCGGTAACGATGAAAGTCGAAGAAGCCAAACTTCGCGAGTATTACACCCAGAATCCGGGCCGCATCGAAGACCTCACTTTCCGCATGAGGGAAGACCGCACGGTCAAGTTCCTGCTCGAGAAGTCCAAGATCAAATAAGCCGGGACCCGAGCTTCGCCCTAGCCAACGCGAGGGGGCTCGAACTCGATTTGATAACGATGCAGTGTAACGATGGAATCGTAGGCATCGCCTACTGCTTCAATTCGGTCTTCACGTTTGATAATTCGCCCGGAGCGCGCGCGGAACAGGCCGATTTCTTCGTCGTGATACGCGAGCCGCAGCCAGCGTCTTGAATCGAGAGGTTCGGCCGTACGAAGCACGCAGCCCGTCTCCGTGATTTCACAAAGCCACGCCGACCTCCGTCCAGTGGGTTCGGTCAGATAGTCCCAGCGTGCACTGGTCGTGCGCGAACCGGAGTCCTCGCGCGCGGGCAGCGGGGGTGGACTCGGTACCGGAGTAAGAGTCGCGGGGCGATTTTGAATTAATTTCAGTTCGGTCGGAAACGGAAAGGTCACGGGGGTGCCTCCTCAGCCAGGGACTACCTAAGCAGAGGACGTGCCATTTCGTTGACGTCGACGAATCGCGAAAAGATAGACCTTTCCGGTTCGGATCCCGGGAGAGAATGGGTCAACGTGAGACCGTGGGGGCCGTTTTGCGCCCCCCGGGCATGATCTTGGGGGCGTCGAGGCGGAGCTGGGCTTCGCGATCACCGTAGTGGGCGCGAACGGTTTCCACTCCCCAAAGTTTTCCTTGAGCGTCAAGCAGCCTGAATTGTCCACATCCGACGATCTCGCCTATTTCTCGAGTCGTGGTCCAGTTCGCCTGGCAGGACACGCGCTCTTGTGAACCGTCCTCGCAAACGGCGTTTGCGGTCAGCTCCAGATAGCCGTCACCCCGAAAGTCCTGCGCACGATCTTCGAGAGAGATTTTGAAGGATTTTAGCGGCTTCAAAACCGGAATAGGCAGGATCTGCTTGCGTTCATCGAGGAACTCCGCGCTTACACTGACCTCTTCGTGGATGCAGCCGAACTCGACGCGGCCTTTCTCGATTCTGACGCGCGGACTAGGGCTGACGGACCAATGAACGTCTTGGGAGACGTCGGCTTCCCGTCCGTCTTCATAGTGCAGAATGGCGGTCGCGACGAATCCCGTCCCCCGGAGGATCGGAGATCCCCGATCGGTTCTGATTTCCAAGCTTCGCAAAGTGTAAGCGGCGCGAGGCGCCACCCAACGAATGGCACTCGCTCCGGAAGGCAGCTCCTCTTCACGGAACCAACGGACATCTTTGTTCCATTTGCGAAGTAGCGCGTAGGGATGGTGTTCGCCTTCGAGGAATTCTCTGCGCTGCTTGTTGGAAAGGGTTGGATAAAATGCCACATACATCTGCTTCCACTCCGCGTCGAGGTCATGGAATCGCTGAAGATCCGTCTTCATGTGGCTGCAGCTCGCAAGGCTGAAAAGCAAGATTGTCGAAAGAAACGGCCTCATGCTTAAGCACTCCTGGATGACGAACGTTTCTGATGGATCGAAAGCCGGGGGCCAGCGAGACCGATGCCCTCGCGCTCCAGCAGATCCACCACCGCCGACGCGATTTGATCGGCAATCAGCCACTGCGATCCGTAATCATCGATGAAATAGCTGATCTTGAAGTTCATCCAAGACTCCGCGGTATCGGTCACAAGCACGATGGGTTTCGGCGTATTGCGGATGACGGCGATCGAGAGCGCGGCGTCCGTGAGAATTTCCTTCACCCGATGGACCGGAGACCCGTAGGGAATCCGAAACGAAAGGGTTCGTACGAAGGGACGGGTTTTAAGGGAGAAGTTTGAAATCTTCGCTTGGGACATGACCCGGTTGGGGATGGTCAGTGATTCGTCAGAGAGCCCCGTCAGTACCGTCGCCCGCCATGACACTTCAAATACTTGGCCGACCCACTTGGAGGCGTCGGCATGAACTTCGATCCAATCCCCGAGCTCGTACGGCTTGTCGAGTTGGAGCGCGATTCCGGCAAACAGATTCCCGAGCGTGTCTTGCAGTGCGAGACCCAGGACGAGCGAAAAAATCGCGGAGGTGGCGAGCAGCGGCGCGAGATTCAGATTGAAGATGTTTGAAAGAATCCACCCGACAAGGATCAAGGCGATCACTAGGGTGAAAAGGTTGATGAGCAGGAGCGGCACGCGGACCTTCATGTGCCCGATGAACAGATACTCGGAGACGAAGATTCGCCACGTCTTGATGAAGACGGTTGCGCCTGAAAATATCGTGATCAAACCGACATAGGCGGCGACCGTCAATCCGGCGGGGCCGACATCCCCGGCCTCGACGGCGCGTATAAGTGCGGCATGAAAGAGATAAAGAAACGTAGAGACCGTCAGATGTGCGCCCAAGTTGGAAAACTGACGTTGTAGACTGATGTGTCGTTCCTGGGATGACTGCCCGAGGAACAGCTTGTAGATCACCCACGCCGCGAATGCGCAGCCGAGCGTGATCAACGCGAGCTCAAGCTGTAGGAACGCTTCGATCCGCTCGATCGGGATCCAAGCTTGGGAAGCTTTTGGGTTCACGTCTAGGGATCGGTAATCTCAGCAGAAAAGATAAGCGTGTCGCGTGCCGCCACACTCAGAGACATTTTCTGCCTGGACGCGAAGCGTCAAGACAATAGATTTCGCGGCGAATTCCGATAAAGAATACGTGAAATCACAAAAGAAAAAGTCGGCGGGTCCGAAGAAGAAAACTACGGCGAACACGAAGCCCAATCGGAAAGCAAAGGCTGTACCGAAGCTGAAGCTCGTCGCTCGGGCGAAGGCGACGTCGAAGCCCAAATTAGCCGCGAAGCCCAAGCCGAAAATCGTCGCCCGGCCAAAGATTCTAAAAAAGAATCCGCAGCTGCGCAAAGGTCTCTTCGGAAAATTTCCGTCGTGGCTCTGGAGTCTCGGAATTTTCGGATCCCCGCTCCTGGTGGCGATCGCGCTGTGGCGAGTTTTTTCGCCGCTGCAGGTGCCCGAGCCCGCGCAGGTGAGTGCTTCGCCCAATCACCAGATCACGATCGTAGCGATGCCGCCCGTCAAGCCGGCGGAAGTCACCCCGGATGCGTTTGTTGAAGCGACCCGTTCAACCTCCGCGCTTTCGACCGGCGAAAAAATGGCGTGGTGGTCGGATCGGATCGACCAGGCAAAGGAAATATTAAGTAGCGTGAAGAAGCCGGAAATCACGGACTCCGCTCCGCTGTGGCCCCTGGCCTATGATTGCACGACGTTCGTCGAGACCGTGCTCGCGCTCGCGCGCACACAAGAGTCGAAGGGGTTTTATGCATCGCTTCTCGCGATCCGTTATCGGGCGGGTCGCCATGACTTCTTCGGGCGAAATCATTTTCCGGAAGTGGACTGGATCCCGGGAAACATTCAAGTCGGAATTTTGAAGGATATCACCGTGGATCTCGCGCAAGCCGCCGGGAAAACCGCAGGCTTGCAGAAGAAATCCATCCGCAAGCAGGCTTGGTTCCATGCCCAGCTAAAGTCCGGTCGCGTCGCGCGTTCCATCGCGTCGGAAGCCGCGCCCGATTGGTCTCACGATCTGACCGCTGAAGTTCCGTACGTTAAGATCGCGGACGTGGCCGTCGTCGCGTCGAAGATTCCGACGGGAACCGTGATCAATCTCGTGCGGGCGGATTCACCCAAGCAACCTGTCGTGATCTCCCATCAGGGATTCGTGATTCAAGAGGACGGAAAAACTTTCATTCGTCACTCGACTCCCGAAGGCCATCTTCGCAAGGATGAACTCGTCCCCTACTTGAATCGCCTTGTAGGCAAGGGCAAGTGGCCGCTCGTCGGCGTCAATCTGAACGCCCCGGTTTAATCATCCCGGCCCGGACGCCGCCGCGAATCTTTTTTTCGCGATTGCAGGCGTTTGCCGCTCTTGATCTTTTGCACGCTTGAATAAGACGGCTTCGTTTTTCTTCTTCTTTTGGGTACTACGGCGGCGGCGGCGACGAGTTCGCGCAGCTTCTCGAAGCAGTCTTCCCGGTTCCGGGGCTGATCGCGAAACCGATCGCTTGTGATGACGAGTTCTCCCCGGCGGTTCATCCGGGTGGCGAGGCGAGCGAGCAGGCGGGCGCGCATTTCGAGGTCGAGGCTCGGGCTTTCGGCCATGTTCCAGTGGAGTACGGCCTTGCTGTTCACCTTGTTCACGTTTTGCCCGCCGGGCCCTGAACTGCGCGCGTAGGTCACGACCAATTCGTTATCGGGGAGCTGAATGTCCGGCGTGATGTAGAGCATCGGTCCTCCTCAAACGTATGAAAGCCATGCGACGCGTGTTAATCGCGAGCCTCATGAAGTCCTTTGATGAGCTTAAACTCCCGGCACCGATCTCGAAAGCCCTGCACGCCATGGCCTTCGAAATTCCGACGCCGGTTCAGGCGCAGGCGATTCCGCCCGGGTTGGCCGGACATGACGTCTTGGGAACCGCCCAAACCGGGACCGGCAAGACCGCTGCGTTCTGCATTCCGATCCTGGTTCGGCTCATGGCGCGACCTGAGGCGATGGCCCTTGTTCTCGTCCCCACGCGCGAACTCGCCCGTCAGATCGATGAGCACTGGAAGCGGCTCACGCAATTCGTTTCGGGAGTGAACGGCGCCTGCCTGATCGGTGGGATGTCGATGAAGGCGCAGGTTCGCGCCATCAAGAGTCTGCCGCGCTTCATCGTCGCCACACCGGGCCGGCTCATCGATCACCTTGGCCGCAAAGAAATTCACCTTCGTAGCCTCGAAGTCCTCGTCCTTGATGAGGCCGATCGCATGCTCGACATGGGCTTTGCTCCGCAGCTGAATCGCATTTTACAGGCGGTTCCCGAAGTTCGGCAGACGATGCTTTTCTCGGCGACCATGGAACCGGACATGAACCGCCTTGCCGCCCGTTACCTCCGCCATCCCGTACGAGTCGCGGTCGGGACGGTCAGTCAAGCTGCGGTCAACGTGCTGCAGTCCGCGATCGAAACCACGGCGAAGCAAAAGAACGAACTGCTTCTCAACGAGCTCAACAAGTGCAAAGGTTCGGTGCTCATTTTCGTACGTACCCAAGCGCGAACCGATCGAGTGGCGCGTTTCCTGAACGAATATGGCCTGGAGGTGAACCTGCTCCATGGCGGTCGCACGCAGATTCAGCGCAACTCCGCGATGCAGGCGTTTAAATCAGGCAAGACGCGGATACTGGTCGCAACGGATATTGCGGCTCGCGGCATCGATGTCGCCGGGATCGGCCACATCATTAATTACGATCTTCCGCATGTTCCGGAAGATTATATTCATCGCATCGGTCGGACGGCGCGCGCGGGACTGACGGGGCACGCGATCTCGTTCGTGACTCCCGAAGAGCGCGAACAGTGGCGCGCGATCACCCAGCTTCTACAGAAGGTCGGTTCACCGGTGCCGGAGATTCGTAGATCCGTGTGATGGTTGCGGCGCGGACGGGATGCACGAACTTGAGTTCAGCAAGCCTCGCGTGCGCGAGCAGTTGCAGATAGACGAATCCGATATCGAACTCGTACCAGCGGTGCCGAAACGAACACGACTTTGGATGAGCGTGGTGATTATTGTGATCGAGTTCGCCGCAAATGAGCCAGTTGAGCGGAAATACAAAGCCGATGTTTCGGCTGTTGTCTTTCGTCGGGTAGTTCTTGTAACCGATCTGGTGGGCGATCGCATTGACGCCTCCGACCGCATAGAGCGGCGAGATGAGAAACGTCAGCACCGCAAGCGAGAGTCCTTGGAGTGGGCCGAAAAGGACGAGGAGGGTCGAGGCGGTAAGAATGGGACCGAGAAACGAGTTTATGCGGATGAAAGTCTCAAGCCGGTTTTCCGGAATTCGACGATGGAGTTTGATGACTTCAGGATTGTGACGCGCGATCGCGTAGTCCGCGACGCCGAGGAAAAATATCCGGGCGAATCCCTTTTGGCGCGGACTGTGCGGATCGAGTTCCGTGTCCGAATGAGCGTGGTGGTAGATGTGAACGGCAACCCAGTCCCGTTTGGACATGCTGGTGGTTAGCCAGAGCCAAATCTGCAGGGCGTGATCCACGAAGAAATTGAGTTTGACGCCTTGATGAGTATGCATCCGGTGAAAACACAAACTCATCGCCGCGATCGTCACGTGGGTCATGACGATGAGGTAGATGATCGTTTTCCAAAGCGTATGGGCGGCAAAAGCCCTCGGCCAGGCGCCGCTGGCACTGAATCCGATGGCCACCAAGGGCGACGCAATGGCCAAGGCCACCAAAGGCACCAGCACCGGCCGAAGGGATCGAAGCGTTTTCATTCTAAAAGCGTATCTGGCTCCGCGAAATGCTTTTGTAAGAGTATTGTAAGAATACGGGAGATCGCTGTGAAGGGTACGTTGTTCCAAAGACCGCTCGAGCTGAAGCTGAACATTGAAGGCGAGAACTGGAGACAGGGAGCCGTCGTGTCCGGGGTCCTTACTTTCAAAAACCACGGCCAGGATCCGCTGCCGCTCGCGGGATTTGGGGTCTGCTTGGCTCAGGGCCATTTGAAAAGCGTCCGGCTAAATGCGGCGAACGCCTTCCGAGTTCTTTCCTTTGTTCCGGCGGAACTGAAGGACTCCCTGGAGCCCCATCAAGAAATCTCCGTACCGTGGACTCTGCCGCTTGATGGCGATTGTGCGATTTCGGATGCGACTTCGAGTCTGTTCGTGCTCTACGGACGTGGCCAGGATCCCGCGCAGCTCGGGGCTCTGCAACTCCTGATCGAACCCGCCGAAATCATCGACGAGATCGTCAAGACTTTGGGAATCATTTTTCGCTTCAGCGTAAAAACCCGGAAGGCCGGAAAAGACGGAGTTGAGATCAAGTTCACGCCGCCCGATGCACCTTCGTTCCGAATGCTCGAGCAGCTGGTGCTGTCGTTTCGCGTGGATGCGGGCGCGATTCACTTGAAGTATGTGTTTCAAGTGAAGAAGATCGAAGCGACCGCGGCGTCGTTCGATATCTCGAAGGCGAAGAAAGAGTTTGAGCAAACGCTTCAAGTGGCCGACTTGCGCTTGCCGAGCGGCCGGCCCAATTATGGGTTCATGGAATCCGCGCTTCGAGAAGTCGTGTCGCACGTCGATACGAAGGTGATCCTGTGACGACAATGATGGCGAATATCCGCATGCGCGCCGCGGGCCCGGACGACGCCGAGGCGATCAGCGCGCTCGTCAACTCGGCTTATCGGGGCGAATCCAGCAAAGCCGGTTGGACGACGGAAGCTGAGCTTGTCGGCGGGCAACGTACCGATCCGTCCCTGATCCGCATGAGGCTGAGCGGCCTGGAGAACGCCATACTCCTGATTCACGAGCGCGAGGCGCTCTCGGGCTGCGTGCTTTTACAAAATAAAGCCGATCGCGCCTATCTCGGAATGTTGACTGTCCAGCCGACGCTGCAAGCGGCGGGTCTTGGAAAGCATCTTTTAGCGTTCGCCGAAGACTGGGTGAAGCGCCAGTGGAAGTTAACACGGATCGAGATGACCGTGATTCGCAAGCGCAAGGAACTCGTCGCTTGGTACGTTCGTCGCGGTTATCGCGATACCGGACGGCGTGAACCGTTTCCTTACGGAGACGAAAAGTTCGGAATTCCGAAAGTACCGGACCTGGACTTCATCGTGATGGAAAAACTACTTGAGGTGAGCTGAGACGTGGGCGGCGAGGTGTAGCGCCTGGAGGGCATCGGCCTTGGCCTTGGGTTGACTGCCGAAAGCGAAATGCGGCGCGAGTTTCTCGGCGGCTCCCATCTTCTCGATCGCGGTGAGAAGGCGGTTCAAGGCCTGGTCTTGAGAGGGAGCCGTTTCGGTCGGGGCGCCGGGAACGGGAGCCGCGAGATCGTGCTTCATCTCGCCCTTGCGCAGAAAAATCCAAGCCGCGAGTGATCCTACGGTCCGCTGAAAGAAAACGCCTTTATTCTCCGGAAATCCCTGAACGTTGTACTCCACGCTCTGCGCGCAATGCATCAGTTCAGCAGCCGGGAGCAGTCTCGGATTTGCGGTCAGAAAAATCGCGGCTTCCTTGAGGGTTTTGAATTTCACGGCAACTCTACTTCGCGCTCATTCGCTGTTTTAGATAGGCGACGATGTCCGTGGACTCGTACATCCACCGAGTCGACTCGCCAGGCGTTTCGATCTTGAGGCAAGGAACCATGTCGCGCTTGCCGTGCTCCATCAGTTCATTCCAGGCTGCTGAGTCGTCAAGGGTGTCTTTTAGCGGAATTCCCAGACCTAGTTCCGCGATCACGCGGCGGACTCGCCTCGAATAGGGCGAGAGTTGAAAGTGGAAAAGCGTATGCCCACGGAAGAGCGCTTCGCGGCGCTCGCGTTCCGGAGACGGAATTTTGGGAAGCCGAGAATCCATGGCGCGTTCAAAGGCGTTTCCCATTTTCCCGGCGACTCGGGCGATAGCCCAGACGAATGTCCACATCAGATGAATCTGCCCTATTTCACATCAAGAGTTGTTCGAGATCTTCCTTCGAAAGCTTCTTCATGAAGTCCTTGTCCTCGGATAGAATTGATTCGGCCAAGTCCTTCTTCGTCTGTTGGAGTTCGACGATTTTTTCCTCGACCGTGCCGCGGGCGATCATGCGGTAGGCAAAAACTTTTTGCGTCTGACCCATTCGATGTGCTCGGCCGATGGCTTGGGCTTCGACCGCGGGATTCCACCACGGATCGAGAATGAAGACGTAATCGGCGGCGGTCAAGTTGAGACCGGTTCCGCCGGCTTTCAGGCTGATCAAAAAGACCGGGCAATTCGGGTCTGACTGAAAGCGCTCGACTGGCGTCTTGCGATCTTCCGTTTTCCCGTCGAGGTATTCGTAGGTGATTCCGGCGGTGTCGAGGTTTGTACGCACGATATCGAGAAGACTCGTAAACTGCGAGAATACGAGCGCCTTGTGGCCTTCGTCGATGACCGCGCGAAGCTGGGTGAGGAGCAGCTCGAGCTTGGCCCCGGGGTCGCCTTTTCGTTTCGGATCGATAAGGCCCGGATGACAGGCGGCTTGGCGCAGCCGCAACAGAGCTTCGAGCACGTGGATCTTTGACTTGCCAAGACCGTTTTTCGCGATCTCTTTGTTGAGCGACTCGCGGTAACGATCGCGAATCGTCGTGTAGATCTCGCGTTCTTCGTCGCTCATTTCGCAAAAGAGAACCTGCTCGGACTTCGCCGGAAGTTCAGTCAAAACGGCTTCTTTGGTGCGGCGAAGCAGGAACGGGCGCAGCATGCGCGCAAGCGCTCCCTTCGTATCGTCGGCAAGTCCCGCTTCGGGCGAAAGGCTCAATAGATCGGGGCTTGTGAACTCGAGAATCGACAGGAGATCGCGAATCGAGTTTTCGATCGGTGTGCCGGTCAGCGCGAGGCGCATTTTGGCGCGAACTTGCTTGCAGGCGATCGCGGCCTGGGACTTCGGATTCTTGATGAACTGCGCTTCATCGACGACCGCGACGTCGAACTCCTGCTCACGAAGTTGTTCAATGTCGGTTCGGAGCGTGCCGTAAGTGGTGACGACGAGATCGGCGTTGCCGATCTCTTTGGCGAACTTCGTGCGGCCTTCGCCGGAGTAGCGGACGACCTTGAGGCCGGGGACGAACTTTTTGGCTTCGTCGATCCAGTTGAAGACCAAGCTCTTCGGCGCGATGACCAGGCTCGGAAGCTTGCTGGTTTTTTTGCGCGCCTGCAGGAATGCAAGAAGCTGGATGGTTTTGCCGAGTCCCATGTCGTCGGCGAGAATTCCTCCCACTTCGAACTCTTCGAGAAATCCGAGCCAGCTCAGGCCTTCCTTCTGATAATTGCGGAGCTTGCCCTTGAAACCGACCGGCGCCTTCGCAAGCTTGACCCCTTCGAACGTTCCGACTTTTTTACGAAACGTCGTGAAGCCGCGATCGCCCCGGACGTGGTCTTCTTCGCCGAGAGCCGCATTGAGCATGAGGCCCTGGGACTTGCTGAAACGAAGCGATCCGTCGGCGTTCTTTTCGCCGAAGGTTTGAAGCGTCGCGTAGCGGGCGAGCCATTCTTTGGGCAGCATGCCGAGTGAGCCGTCCGGAAGTTTGACGAGGCCGCTTTTCGCGGCCAAGGCCGCGAGAATCTCGGATTGCTTGAGACTGTTGTCACCGAACTTCGCTTCGAGCTTCACTTCAAACCAATCGGTCGAGGTGCTCACACTCATCGCGAAATCGTCGGCGACGATCACGCGCTGGTTTTCGATAAAGACGATCCAGCCGTGAGAGCTGAGTTCGGTCGCCGCGCGGTGAAGTTCACTGACTGGGATCGTGCCGGTCCCCTGGGGATCGCGTAGAATCTCGAGCGCCTGCGTAAGCGTGCCTTCTTCGAACGCGAGATTGCGCGTGTAAACCTGCTTTTGTTCGACGTCGATCAGGCTTTCCGCTTGTTCGGACAAAGGTACTTCGCGGCCGGCGTAGTCGAAGTTCACGGTGAGCGACATGCGGCCGGTCGAGGGATCGTTCCCGAGCGGGCGAAAAATACCTTTTGGACGCGGTTGAATCAGCGTTTTGCTCCAGCCCATGCCTTCCGGCCAGCTCAAGCGCGGCGCGGTCGGGTCGGTGAGAATCCGGCGAAGCAGGATATCGCCCTGCTCATGCGGGACGACGAACTCCTGGCCGCTACGGAGATCCACGATCCACGAAGCATGGCGAGGCTCGGTCAATCGGCCGACGCGTTCGCCGAAAATCAGGAACCCGCTTCGGAGCACGAGAACGGGTTCGTTCAAGTTGCGAAATTCACTATCGCGCTTCAGGACGCCTTCGAGGCGGTAACCGACGGAGCCGACCGCTTCGACTTTGAGTTCGAGCTCCCATGGCTTGCCGCGGTCCATTCGGAGCGGCCGATCAGCGTCGTCCGGCGAACCGTTGGGGGATCGGGAGAGAAAAAGTTTTCCAGCGCCGGAGAGCGAAGCGATGACCTGGCTTTCCAAGATCGTATCGACCACGAAACGCGAAGCGGGATTGGCGCCAGCGCGGTCGTAGTTGCCCGCGGTAGGCGCACTGCCCGTGCGCGAAAGCAACGCGACCATTTCCTGGTCGAGCGGATCCGAGAACAGCGTGACGTCCCGATTCGGCAGCCGACTCGGACGAAGCGGACCCGGATCGCCGTTCATGGCGCGGGTCCGAGTCCAGAGATCCAGGATCAGCTTGCCGGCCGCGACCGATTCAGCGGCATTGATGACGAAAGAAGCAACTAGGTTCGACGCAAATCCACCGGCATGTTTGGCTCCGCCTTTGCCCTGAATCTTCTCCAGTCGCTCGAGCCACTGGGTCGTCGACTGCGGGCGCGGAAGGACGATGGGGGCAGGAGAGTTGAGTGGCGCCACGCGAGGCATCGCCGGCGTGCCCGGGCGATTTCGTTCATGAAGCACGCGGAGCGGCCCGGCACCTGGGACTTTTTCGGACAGGCCCGATCGCTCGAGCTTGATTACCGAGGCCCAAAGGTGTTTGCAAAGGCCGCCCGTCGTATAAAACGGACAGCTGCAACGGACTTCAAGTGAGCCCGCTGCCCCGGCCTGCGAGAAATCAATCCAGACCGCATAGGTCTCACCCTGACCTTTGACGGTCAGCGAGAATGCCTCACCCATCTGGCTTGCATCCGAAACATGACCGGCGCGGAAGTACTGGCGTCCGCGCGCCAAAGCGATCCGGGGAAATTGGCGAACGCAGCGCTGTTCGAGTCCGGTCGCAGGCGCGAGTTGAGGGCCGATCATGACTCCTGGGCCGCCTGGAAAGCCGGGGCCGCCTAGGGGCGCAGGTCCGCCTTGTGGGTTTCGTCGGCCTCCACGCCAGCGTCGTCGTCTTCTACTTGCAACCGGTTCCGTCACTCGAAATATTTATCCCGTGATCGCAGAGGCGGTCCATGCCGCCGTCTTATATAAATGGCGGACCCGAGAGGGTTCGAACCTCTGACCTCCACATCCGTAGTGTGGCGCTCTAATCCAACTGAGCTACGGGTCCGCGTTTGGAGAAAGGTTTGGATACCTGAAAGGTGCTCCGCGTTCAAGGGTCACGATCTAGCCGAAATGCCGATCTCGCGCCCCAGTTCCTCAAGAAACGACCGCATGTGCTCGGCCCGAAGGCGTCCTTCGGCCTGGCCGGCCCGGGTTTGAAGGGTATTCACCGTGTTAAAGAGTTTCACGTAGAAGTGGTCGACCGTATTGATGAGGTCGTCGAGCTTTCGTTTTTCGCCAAAAGGGTCGGCAGGGTCGTAAAGGCGGCGTCTGAGAAGGCCTGAGACTGAGAAACAGCGGGCGATCCCGATCGCGCCTAGGCCGTCTAGCCGATCGGCGTCCTGTACGATTTTGGCCTCGGTCGTTAGCGCGGTGATCTGGGCGCTATAGCTATGAGCCTCAATGACATGCCCGATCGCGTCCAAATACTCGGCCGGGTAGCCTCGCTCACTTAAAAACTGGAGCCCTGCACTGGCCGAGAGCCGCGAAGCCATAGACCGGCGTGGGTCGTCTTTGGGTACATTGACGAGGTCATGAAGCCAGGCCCCCGGGACGACGACTTCGAGGCAGGCGTTTTCTTCGGCTGCCAGGCGTTTCGCGGTCGCGACCACGCGCTGAAAGTGCGCAATATCATGGGCCGGGTCATGAGATGCCTTGCCCACGAGCGCTTCAAATTCCTTTTCCCATCGATCGAGGTTCATGTAGTTTTTGAGAATGCCTCGGTGGTCCAAACAAATCTATTCCGTCTTGGCCTTGATCGCTTTAAGCGGCTGTGAAGGCCAGTCGTTCACGCCGTTGGCCGTCTCTGACACGGCCTGCGGAGTCGGAGAGGCGAAAATTCTCATCCTGGACGGACTCCAACAGCGGCTCTGCGGATGCGCGGAGCCTGCCGCTACAGTCTCACCGCCCGCTTCTTTAACCTGCACATTGGCCGTTGGTACACGTGTGTTTTTGGATTACACCCCGTCCTTGGGAGTTCATCAAATCGTACCGACCGGTACGCCGGCCCTCGAGCCGAGCCCCGTCAGCCTTAGAAAAAAAGGTTTACGCGCCGTCCCCGGCCATACGTTTGTGCTGGGCGCTTCCGGCACCTACGCCTATACGGACGCCTTTTTCGGGGCAGTTTCGGGTCAGTTCATCGTTCCGTAAATGCCCTTCCGGGTCACGGATGGGCAAGCCTTGCCCGGTGTTTATCTGCCCTCTCGATTCCATTCTTCCTCAGGCCGAAAAGAGCCATGGAGGGTCTCATGGAAAATACAAAAAACTTCAAAGGCACGGAAGCTTCATCAAACGACTCAACGGTTGAGGTGCTTTATCAGCGCCTGGGCAGTAAGTGGTACGCGTTTTCCCTCGTCAACGACGAGGTTTTCTTCGGCTCCCTCTCGCCGGAAGAAATTTCGGCGCAGGAAGCCGAGCAAAACGCTCAATCCGTGACCCGTAAAATTCCACAGGCATAAGCCTTTGTCGGACTCCCGGAAGGTCTATAAACCCTTCGAAGCCCCCGCGCGCCCGCGCCCGATAACGCCGGTCGGCCCCGCGCCGACGCGGGCGGAGATTGAGGAGCTCGCCAAAAGAGTGGCGCGCCTCATCGATCAAAAGCCCGATAAAACTGCCAAAATCCTGTCAGATTGGACCCGCCGAATCGGAAAAAGAAAAGCGGGATAATCTTTCCGTGGTAGCGTCTGAAAAGGATGTTGTCGGCATTAATCGTTGTCATTAGTTTCGTCCCAAACGCGATTTCCGGAGAAGTGCCCAGCGCCGCTCCGATGGCGGCTCCCGTCGCTGCGAATGACGAAGGCCTCGAAGCCTCCGCGCAACGGGAACTACGCGAAATGTTATCCGTCGAAAGCCTAAAGGCCGACCTCGAAGAAGAGTCCGCCGCCGTAACCAACGGACTTTTGACCAACACCCGTTACTCGACGAACGACTCCAATGTGAACCGCTCGCCAGCCGTATTGGGGCCGCCGACTGAAAACCCGGTGGATTTCTCCGCCGGCAACTCAGTCGAGGATTGACGTTTAATCGTTCGGCTCGAAGGTCAAAGGTAGAAAACGGTAACGTCGCCCAGGTCTTTGTGGGCGTGCTCCGAATACATCTTCAAAAATTTCACGAATCCCGAATAAGCCGGAAAGCTCGTCAACGTCTTATCGATTGAGCAGCCGAATCGAACCGTGCGCTTGCCGTCTTCGATCGCGTGACTCGAGTTCGTAATCTTGAGATTGAGTGGCAAGTAAGTGTCCTGGCTGAAATACAGCCGGATCGGAAATTCGCGCAGATCTTCGGGCCACGGCTTATGAGAGTCGAATGGCACTTGGAACGAAAGACCTTCATCGCTGACTTCGATGATCTCGATCTGGCGCAGCTGGCTTTCGCCGGCGACGGAGTAGACCCCGAGGAGATGTTTGAAGAAGATGCGTTCCGTCTTGCGACGCTTGTCTTCCATCTTCGCGGCGCGCACCTGATTGAAGTCCACGATCTGAGTGGTGGTGCCCGATTTGTCCTTGTTGTCAGTGCCCATGCGCGATTCTCCTGACTACCTATCGGAGCGGCTGGGAGGGGTCTAAAGAGGGAAAACTTTGCCTTACCGAGGGTTTACGCGGTGGTATGGAGGCGGGCTTCTTCGATAATGCCGTCGACCATTTTCAGAAATCCTTGAAACGCCTGATAACTCTTTGAGTTATGGTCCCTGAATTCAGCCCCAACGCGACGCCCCGTGTCAGTTTTTTCGAGCCGGACGACTTGAAGACTGAGCGGCAAATAGAGCCCTTGGTTCAAATAGAGCTGAAGGTCGATCGTCTCGCCGGTCGCGACCGTCGCTTCTTCACCCTCGAATTCGACGTCGAATCGCATTCCGAGATCACTCACGTCATGCACCGGGAGGCGATGGGAACCTTTTTTGGGGATCACGACGAACAGTGAAAAGGACTCGAGGATGGGACGGCGCTTCGCTTTACGTCGTTCGGCGCCGGATAAGTTCTTGTTCATGGCTGAGTCCCCGGTGCGGGGACTGTCGGAGGTGCCGGGACTGTCGGAGGTGAGGGGAGCGTGAATCCCGTTCGCTTTGGAAGCCCGATTTTCGGCTGGGCCTGCTCAAGCTGCGCAAGCGCCTTGTTGAGTTCGGCGAAGAATAATTTGAGCGACCGGCCGCGCGATGCCAGATCATTGAAGAGCGGCGAGGCTTCGACGGATTTAAGCGCGAACGCTTTGGCGTAATCCGCGTGATGGGTCGCGATCGCATCCGCACCCTCGCGAACGAGTTGGAAAACGGGTCCGAAAATATACTCGGTCTGTAGCGCTTCCGGCGTCCACTTCTGGAAAGTGTCCTCGAGTTGAGCGTTGAGGCTCCGCCATTTTTTATCGGAATCCGACCACGGCTGTGCCCAGGTCTGCTTGGGCTTAAGTTTAAGACGTCGCACGCGGTCGGCTTCGCTCATCGATGACGAGAGCTGGCCTTCGATCGTGCCGGCGAACTGTCGAATCAAGCCGAGTTCTTCCGTCGCTTTCGCGCGCAGCATGTCGTGGAATTCTTTGAGACGCTCGGAATAGCTTTCATCGCGTTCGCCGCCGAGAAAGTACCGCTTCGTAACGACGATCTTCCGCCCTTGCGGGAGCGGACTGAGGGGTTGCGGACTGGCGAGCGGCGCTTTCGCAAGAACGCCTTTGATCCCTTCCGATTGATCTTCGGCGTCGATCGCGACGAGCACGTATTCACCTTTGGGAATCGGCCGACCGTCCGGATAACGAATCACCGCCGTTTTTCCAAGTTTCTCCGTCACGACTGCGCGCAGCTTGCTCGAAAATGACATTTGATTCAGCAGCGAATCGGGCACGCCTTCGATGTAAACGTCGATCGCCGCGCCATCCGGAAGATTGGACGAAACATAAAGCGCCGGGGCCGCGAGATCTTTGCGAGCCAGAGCCATTCCCGCCAGAGGCAAACCGGATTCGGCGCTTCCGCGTGCCGCCATCTTCAGTTCTTCGAATTCTTCGAGCATGACGTCTTCGATCGGCGCGAGCGGCGAAATCAGACGATCCAAAATCGGAATTCTCGAGCTGAGCTTCGCGATGCCCGGGCGAATCGCGTCGCTCACGGCGGTCGTGACGGCCTGAACTCCAGGGATTTTAAAAATCGGTTCGAGCAGGCCGCCGGCGTAAGCGCCGACGATCGCGATCGCAAGAACGAGGACGATAATCGTCTTGATGGGTGCGCGCTTCCTACTGATGATGGACGTCATCGTTCGTTCCGGCATTGCTCCGGCCACGACCTCAGCTACGGTTTCGACCGGAGCGCGAGCCTCGATCGGAGCCGGGGCTTCACGCGCGGTCACGAGAATCGTCGGGGAAGTTTCCGCAACTAACGACGCACTTGGCGCGTTGGATACGAACGAAGGTTCATTATCCACGAACGGTTTGGCAAAATTCGAAGCCGCGGTCGCTTGATGTTGCGTGGTCACGGGAGCCGGTGCATTGACGAGCACGCTGAACTCGGCAACTTCGCCCATCACTTTCCAGTCCGCCATTCCATCGGCCCACACGAAGTGAGCGGACGAAACTTGACCCTGGCTCATCCGACCTTGAAGGTCAGCGAGCGAAAAGGGTCCTTCGTGGTGGTCACCTAAGTAGACGAACCACTTCTTTTCATGAAAAGTATTCTGAGCGTCCATTCCCAAACGATTTCAAGTAAAACCAAGTGTAAGGGATATGGCAAAGCGAATCAACAAGTGGAGCTTGATCGGAATTCCCGATCACCAAGGCGTGATGAACGTGGGGGGGCGAGTCGGAGCTGCCGGCGGTCCCCGAGCCTTTCGCCGGCTATTTGCAAAGCTGCGCGGCCTTGATCTCGTGCGCGAATCCTTAGCCAATGATCGTGACGTTTCGCCGGAGGGAACCGATATTGCGGAGACTCACGAACGATTGGCTTCTGCGGTCCATCAAGCGCACTTGATCTGTCCCCTTTCGGTGGTGGTGGGGGGTGGTAACGATCACAGTTATCCGCAACTTGTCGGCGTCCGATCTTCTCTCGACAAAAAGCGCCAAAAACTTGGCTGCATCAACATTGACGCTCACCTGGACGTGCGATCCGCGACGCCCCAGATCACAAGTGGGTCCCCCTTCCGGCTCGCGATCGACTCCGGAACGCTGGACGCCCGCCGCTTCGTGGAATTCGGGATTCAGGAGCATTGCAACGGTCCCGACCTCTGGAAATACGTCCGGGATCACCGAGTGCAAGTCGTTCCGTTTGACGAACTCAGGGACGGCCGCGCGGCCGCCCGATTCAAAAAGACTCTGAAGGCGCTTGCGGCGAAGTGCGATGCGGTCGTAGTGAGTTTGGATCTGGACGCCGCGGCCGCGGCGTTCGCGCCGGGCGTGTCCGCGCCTCAGGCGGAGGGGTTCACGGCTGGAGAAATTGTCGAAATGGCGGAGTTCGCCGGCGCGGAGAGGAAAGTGGTCTCGTTCGGAATCTTCGAGCTCAATCCTGAACATGACGAGGACGACCGTACCGCGCGCCTGGCGGCTACCGCGGCTTGGCACTTCATCGCGCGCGCTTTAAAGAGGCCGGCTCGTTAATCTCGGACATTTCCCGGGTGAAGCCCTGGATGTCGCGCGCCTGCCGCAGCAGCGATTCCTTCGTTTGATTGATGCAGCCGTCAAGCGCTTCCACGGAAGCCGCTACGGCTTCGAACGCTTCGACCGCCTGGTCAGCGTCGGCGGAGATCGGCTCGAGTTCACGTTCGATCGCGATGACGCGCTCTCGCGAAAGCCGCGTCTGAGCTTTGAGCTTTTTGATCGCGATATGGAGTTCTTCTCCGGTCACGGACGCTTCGCGGCTCGCGGAGCCCCTTTCCATCTGAATCCTGAGATTCAGGGCCAGCACTTCGATCAATCGACAAAGATAATCCAGCTCGTCGAGTTCCTTGCGCGCGTGATTCGCACCGCGAATGCCGCTATGGGTTTTTTCCCGTATCTGGTGCACGAGATCCCGCGAAAGGGCGCTCGATTCCGCGAGCTTTTGGGCTTCGCGAATCAGATTTCGGACGCGCGTTCCGAGGGTCACGAGAACCTGCCTGGCGTCGCCGACCCAGATCAGAACGCGTTCACGAAAGGCTTCGGCGACTTTTAGAGCGGCATCGTCACGTCCGAAGTAGGGGAGCCGAGCGGAGAGGGCGACTGCGCTGAGAAACGTCATCCCGAAGAGAAGCAGCGTGAGGAGGTCACTTGTGAAGAGTGAAGGCACGCCCAAAAAGCCCACCGGGCGATTTTCGATTTTGATCTGAACGCCGGCTTGGCTGTCGGAGTCGAGTATTCGCACGAACTCAAACATCCCCGAGCGCGGATCAAAGCGCGATCGTTCCAAGCCTTGAAGATCAGGGAACTGACTGCGCGAGATCCGCATGACGCGAGGTTCTTCGCCCTGCGCCAGGAAGTTGACCGCCCACGCCAAAGGATCCTTTTGTTTGTCCAGCCGGGCGCTCAGCATCAGGCCTTCGGCTTGGGTCGCGATCTGGCGCGCCCAACGGTAGGAGTCGGCCTGCATGCGGGCCGCCCGGGCCTCGGTGTCCAGTGTGCGCGCGGCCACGCAGATTCCTGCGGCCAAGCCGAAACACAGGACAAATTGGATCCACTTAGAGACACGCATCTCATAGGGCGAATCGGTATTTCGTTGAAAAGCTCTGAGTGCAGGGGCTTACTGATCGGCAACTATGACCTACATTCTCGCGATTGACCAAGGGACGACGGGCACCACGGCGCTTCTGATGGATGCGGACCTCAAAGTGGTCGCAGAATCCTCGGTCGACTTTCCTCAACACTTCCCGCAACCGGGCTGGGTCGAGCACGACTTGGACGATATTTGGCGGTCCACGCTCGAGACGATGAAAAACGTCCTTGGGGGCAGCGGCGGGAAGCGCATCGACGTAAACCAGATCGCGGCGATCGGGATCACCAATCAGCGCGAGACGCTTTGCTTTTGGGAGCGCGCGACCGGCAAGCCCATCGCGCGTGCGATCGTCTGGCAGGATCGCCGCACGGCGGAAGCCTGTGAGCAGCTCAAGGCGAAAAACACGGAACCATTTTTTCAGGAAAAGACTGGGCTGCTGCTTGATCCGTATTTCTCCGGCACTAAAGCCGCATGGGCGCTGAAGAATTGGGGCGATGTGAAAAGCGCCCATAAGGAAGGGCGTTTGGCGGTCGGCACGGTCGACAGTTTCCTCATCGCGCGACTCACGGGCGGCGCCAATCATGTCACTGAGCCGAGCAATGCTTCGCGCACGCTCTGTTTCCATCTCGAAAAACATAAATTTGATTCCGAGCTTTGCTCAGCTCTCGGTGTGCCGACAGACATTTGGCCGGAAGTGCGGCCTTCGACTGGCGGTTTTGGTCACACCCGCGGGGTGCCGGGCTTGCCGGATGGTATCCCAATTACGGGAGTCCTCGGCGATCAGCAAGCCGCCCTCATGGGCCAGGCCTGTATTCACGAAGGCACCGCGAAGTGCACTTACGGCACGGGTGCTTTTCTCCTTTTAAACACGGGCAAAAAACCCGCCCGCAGCCGCCACCGGCTTTTGACGACAGTCGCGTGGGCGTTATCCGAAGGCGACTACACCTACGCGCTCGAAGGGAGCGCGTTCATCGCGGGCGCGGCCGTCCAGTGGATGCGGGACGGCCTCAAGGCGATCCAGTCCGCGCCTGAAGTCGAAGCGCTCGCCGCAAGTGTTCCGTCAAGCGACGGCGTTGTATTCGTTCCGGCCCTGACCGGAATGGGTGCGCCGCATTGGGATCCGCAAGCCACCGGCATGTTCACCGGGCTCACGCGCGGGACCACGATCGCGCACATGGCGCGCGCAGTGCTTGAAGGCATCGCTTTTCAAAACGCCGACATTCTGACCGCAATGCAAAAGGATCTCGGCAAGCCACTCGCGCAACTCAACGTCGACGGCGGGGCGGCGGCGAACGATCTATTGATGCAGTTCCAGGCGGACGTCCTCGGAGTCAAGCTGCGGCGGCCAAAGTTCCTCGAGACGACGAGTCTCGGCGCGGTATTTGCGGCGGGACTGGGCGCAGGTATCTGGAAGAATCTTTCGGACATCGAGGCGACCTGGAAAGAGGAACGTTCCTTCAATCCTTCGATCACCGATAAACAGCGCGAAGAAACGATGGCGCGCTGGCGAGTCGCGGTCGGGCGCACACTTCTAAAAACGCATTGATCTGCGTCCTCGGCAGCGCCATAAATATTGCTTATAGTAGTCATTACTCACATTGATTGGATTCATATCCAGTCCCGCGAGATATCCCTTAGCGAGGTATCCCCATGAAGATTTTAGCAGTGAGCTTTTTGTTGATGATCAGTTCGGTGGCCGAAGCGCGCGTGGTCGCGGTTTGCCGAACTCCGAAGTCTTTGCCGGTTTCACAAAATTCCCAGGTCGCGGACGGCAAATACGACATCGAGCTGGTGCTTGATTCCTCCCGGTCCGCGGTTTTGAAAGTCTGGCGAAACGGTTATCCGGTTCCCCGAATGGGCGAGACCTTTAGAGATTTGGAGCGCACTAGCTATTCCGACGGCTCATTCGCGCTGGCGGCGCCGAACTACGCATTCACTTTTCACGGCCGCACCCGCCCGGGTCCGAACCGGAACAACTACATGATCATGTGGCATTCGCCGATTCTGTCCCATTTCTACAACCACACTTGGCTCCGCTGCGCGAAAATCAGGGAATGATCGGGCGACGTGAACTTACTTTTGCGGAAATGCCAGCTGCTCGAGGCCCGGCTCAATGCGCCTGGCCTTACGTCCGCCCCGCTCAATGCCCGAAGGCGAACCGGGTTGATCAATCAGCAACTGCGCCGTTTTCACGGATCGAGCGAGAAGAGCAAATGAGCCCTCCCGCAGTTCTTTGCTTTCGGCAACGTAACTGACATTTCGCTCCATGTTTTCGGCAGACCAGCCCAACGAATGAGCGACATAGGGGAAAGCCGGGAAAACAAATCCAAGTTCCGCAAAAAATCCCAGCGTACTTCCGGCGACTGCTTGAACGTTGTCTTGGCCGCCGGTAATGATCAGCCCGATTACTTTGTTTTTGATCAGAACATTATCCTTGAGAGTGATCTGGTTTTGAACGCAGTTCAGTCGTTCAGCCATTTTGAAGTAGAGCGAACTGGCGGCTCCCCAGCGGATCGGCGTGGCGATCAAAACAACATCGGCCCAGTGCACCATCGCTTCATAAACTTTCTCCATCTCGTCCTCGGGATCCATCTGAGTGATGGAGCAAGGCCAGGTGCAAGCATGGGACGACTTGGAGTAAAATCCCTCGCAGTTTCTGAACTGAAGTTCCGACAGCTTCAAAAGTTGAGTCTCAACCGACATTTCGGCTTGGGCGCGCTTTAAAGAATAGGTCAAGAGCTGCTCAGACGTGGAATAGCGAGGATGCTTCGGGTCCATGACGGTTGTGGAAATCCCCAAGATCCGAATGGGCCCCGGATCCCGGTTCACGGCACGACTCAAAGGGTGAGGCGCATGGGGTTTTCGATTGCGGCTCGTGGCGGGTTCGAGATCGATCCAAAGCTCGCCGTTTTCTTCTTTCAGATTGAATCGAGGAATCCGGTCTTCTTCATATCCCGGCTCGCCTTCTCCGGTCGTCCGATGAAACTTCCAGTAATGCCAGGGGCAAACGATATATTCGCCCTCGAGTCTACCTTGCCCCAAGGGTCCGCCGGCATGATTGCAGGTGCCGTGGACGGCTCCAAATCGCTCGCCGTGGTAGCTCAAAGCGATCTTTTTTCCCTGGACCGTGAGCTGCTTGAGACCGGACTCGGGGAAGTCGCTTCTGAGCGTGTCCAAGTTACCCAGTGAATGCCAAACGATTGCGGGGCTCACGGGCGAGACGCGAGAGTTGGAAGGGGAGTTTCAGTTGCGCGCGTTGTCTTAGCGGCGGGCGCGCGTTCCATCAGTCGCGGAAGTTCCGCGATTCGTTCGATCTCAAGAATTCGAATGCCGCTGAACGCGGCGTCCGTCGGCTTCTTACGGCCCAGTGAATTCTTCGGCGCGACGATAGTTTTGAAACCGAGCTTGCGGGCTTCCTGAACGCGGAGCTCGAGCTGCGAAACTTTCCGCACTTCGCCCGTCAGGCCGAGCTCGCCGGAAAAAACCCAGTCGATCGGGAACGCGCGTTCTTCGATGCTTGACCAGATCGCAGCCGCTGCCGCGAGATCGCATGCAGGTTCGCTGAGGCGCAAGCCGCCCGCAACGTTGAAGAAGAGATCCTGTTGTGCAAGCGGCATTCGCATATGGCGTTCGAGAATCGCGGCGATCAGGGAAATTCGGGAGCTCTCCATGCCGACTGACGTCCGGCGAGGGACTGCGAGCGGACTTGGAACCACGAGGGCCTGCAGTTCCACCAGAATCGGGCGCGTACCCTCGAGCGAAGTCGCGACGGCCGTGCCGGGCACCGCTTCCTTTCGTTCGCTGAGGAAGAGTGACGACGGGTTGGTGACTTCCTTGAGGCCTTCGCCTTCCATTTCAAAAACGCCGAGTTCATGGGTGCTACCGAAACGGTTTTTGATCGTGCGAAGAAGCCGATAGCTCTGACCCTGATCACCTTCGAAATACAGGACTGTATCGACCATGTGCTCGACAACTTTAGGACCGGCGATGTTCCCGTCTTTCGTAACGTGGCCGATGAGCCAAACCGAGATACCGGCAGTTTTTGCGAGCGCCATGAGGCGCGCCGCGACTTCGCGGATCTGCCCGATGCTGCCCGGCGCGGACTGCAGAAATCCGCTCGAAAACGTCTGCAGCGAATCCATGACGAGGACGTTCGGGCGAAGCTCTTTGACCGCCGCGAATACGCGCTCGAGTTGGGTCTCGGCCGCGAGAAACACCTGGCCCTGACCCCGGACACCGAGCCGGCGAGCACGGCCACGGATCTGTTCGATCGATTCTTCGCCGCTCACGTAGAGCATCTTGATATGAGGATTTTTTTCAAGCAGCCCGCGCGCCATTTGCAAAACCAGAGTGCTTTTTCCGATGCCCGGATCACCACCCAAAAGATTGAAGCTGTCGGGCACCATGCCGCCGCCGAGAACGCGATCAAGTTCCGAAATTCCGGTCGAGAGGCGTCGAATCGGAGCGCCGGCGGACACGTGCGCGCCCACCTTTGCGCCGCCCTCGAATTCCGCTTCATGGGCCGCTTCCGCTGTTTCCGGACCGTCGAGCAGAACCCATTCCATCGTGCCAGTCACGAGCGGACCGTGAAGTCCAAGATTGTCGAGAGCCGTATTCATGTTTGAGGCGCGAAATTCCTCACGAAGCGCGGCGACGCTTCCGCTCTGGGTCTGTGTCGCCGCAGACCCTCCACCCGTGCGTTCCTCAATCAGCGTATTCCATTCCTCACAGCCTGGGCAGCGACCCATCCATTTCGGACTGTTGTAACCGCAACTTTGACAGGAATACTGGGTTTTAACTTTCATGCGACCTCTCCGACTTAACACAGTCCGGGCCAGCCATGGTATTCTCTATAGGTTATGGCACGAGAGAGTGACGATCCTTGGAAACGGCTTCGGGAACGCGAAAATGAGGCGGAAATCGGAGAGCTTTCCCTTTTCGAAAAGCGGATCAAAGGCACCACGGATCTCACTCCGTCGGCCGCCCCGTCGACCGATAAACTCGACTCGCTCATTCACTCCGCGCAGACCTTGATCGAGCAGATCAACGGGCTCATGAATATGTTCGCCGTCGGCGTCGAGACCCGCCCGCCGATCGAACGTCGCCGCCTGCTCGAAAAGACGATGGACGCCATCATGCAGTCGACGAAACCCACGCAAGCGGCCATGTATCACGCAAGCAGCATGAACGCGTCGTTTCTCATCCACAACGACAAATGGGAGCGCATGCTTCGCGATATCGACAGTGGAAAAATCAAGCGCACCGTTCGCAAGCACGCGGCTTGAGGCTGAACTACTTGGCAAGAAGCTTGAGGAGCGCGGCCTCGTCAACGACCGCGACTCCGAGATCGCGCGCCCTGTCGAGCTTGCTTCCGGCGTCTTCACCGGCAACCACGTAGTCGGTTTTCTTCGAGACACTCGATGACACCTTACCGCCGTGATCTTCGATGAGCTTCGTCGCATCCGACCGAGAGAGCGTGGGAAACGTACCGGTCAAGACGAGCGTTTTGCCCGCAAGCTTCCCGGCGCCCGCGCCGCGCTTGGGTGCGCGCGGTTCAACATACTTGAGCAAGTCTTTGAGCTCCGCGCGGTTTTCCTTGTCAAAGAACCATTCGTGAAGACTGCGCGCGACCTCGGGTCCGATTTCGTGAATCTCCTCGAGCGCTTCGGGACTCGCATCGAAAAGCGGCTCGATCGCGCCATATCGATTGGACAGGATTTTTGCCGTGCGTTCGCCCACGTGGCGGATGCCGAGTGCGAAGATCAGTCGGTAGAGATCGACCTGCCGAGCCTGTGCAAGAGCCGCGACGAGATTCTCGCTCGATTTCTCCGCAAAACCTTCGATCGTTAAAAAATCCGACTTTTTCAGCCTGAAGAGATCCGCGTAACGCTTCACCAGGCCGCGATCGATGAGTTCTTCAACGATGCGCTCGCCGAGCCCTGCGACGTCGAGCGCGTCTTTCATGACGAAATGCCGAAAGCGTTCCTTGAGTTTCGCGATGCAGTTTCGGCCCGTGCATCGAGTGGCCGCTTCGCCGTCGATGCGTTCGGCCTTCGATCCGCAGACCGGGCAATGATCGGGTATTTTGAATCTCTTTTCCTTTCCGGTCCGGGCGCTCTCGATCACTTTCACAACTTCCGGGATCACGTCGCCCGCGCGCTGGATCAGGACGCGGTCACCGATGCGAATATCTTTTCGATCGATCTCGTCTTGATTGTGGAGGGTCGCGCGGCGAACGGTCGCGCCACCGATCAGGACGGGGGTCACGAGCGCGACTGGCGTGAGTGCCCCCGTGCGGCCGACTTGGATGATGATGTCTTCGATCGTCGTCGTCTCCTGGCGCGGCGGATACTTGAACGCGATCATGCCGCGCGGGCTGCGCGAGATGTAGCCCGCGCGGTCGACTTCAGCGACCCGGTTCAGCTTTACGACCACACCGTCGATTTCAAACGGGAGGCGCTCTCGAAGGCCTTCTATTTTACGGTAAAACGTCAGCACTCCCGCGGTGCCTTGGGCGACCGTGCGGTGTTCGCCGACTTTGAATCCCCAGTCGACCAGGCGATCTTCGAATTCATCGAGGGTTTCGAACTTCACGCCGTCGCTCTGGCCCATTCCGTAGAAAAACGCGGTCAACGGCCGGGAGGCGGTGATCGAAGAATCCAGCAGGCGAAGAGATCCGGCGGCGGCATTGCGGGGGTTGGCGAAAATCTTGTCGCCCTTCTCAGCCTGCTCTTCGTTGAGTCGCCTGAAGGCCGCCAGAGGCAATACGACCTCGCCGCGAACTTCAATCAAGCGGGGCGGCTTTCGGGCGTTAAGCTTAAGCGGAATCGAACGTATGGTTCGAATATTCGGCGTGATGTCCTCGCCGATTTCGCCGTCGCCGCGCGTGGCGGCGCGTACGAGCTGACCGTTCTCGTACGTGAGATTGACGGACAAGCCGTCGAACTTGAGCTCGGCGAAGTATTCGAGCGCTTGCTCGGGTTTCACTTCGAGAACTCGGTGCGCGCGCTCATCAAAGGCCGTAAACTCGTCCTCGGTCAGGGCATTCGCGAGCGACAACATGGGCGCGAGATGCGAAATCTTGGTGAGTTTGTCCGCCGGCTTCGCCCCCACTCGCTGCGTGGGGGAGTCGGATGTAATCAGTTTCGGATTAGCCGCTTCGAGTGTTTGCAACTCACGAAACAAGCGGTCGTATTCGGCGTCGGACAGCTCCGGGTCATCGAGCACGTAATACCGGTGATCGGCCTTCCGAATCAGTTCGGTCAGCTCGCGGATTCGCTCACTCGGTTTTGCGGCCGCCTTAGACATGCTGCGGTTTTACCGGAGGTTAGAAGTAATACAAGAGGGACGGACCAAACGAGATCTTGCGATGGGTCACGGACGAGGTCGTGAAATCGGCGCTGTGGGCGTCGATGTCAAAGCCGAGCCGGTAAGTCATACGAGGGGCGGCCCGGTAAAATGCGCCGCCGAAAAAGCCTACGTCCGACGAACTTTGAACCGCTCCCGGGTTGAAGCCCGATTGAGAAGCCGAGGAAAGGAGGCCGAAGTCGATCGAAAGGACCGCGCCCCAGCCGCCCCGGATCGGGAGTTCACCGCCGACGCCGAGAAACAGGCCTCTAAAGGCCATCGGTCCGAGAAAGTCCGAAGGAGCCGCGAGGAGCGAATAGCTGCTCGAGCTGAAGCCCATTTTGACCCAGCCTTTGGGGCCGAAGAGATCCGAAGTCGTGAAGTAGGTGTAACCGGCCGCGATTTTGAACTGAGTCAGGTTCATGCCCCCGGCGTTGGCCGGTGAGTTCGCTCCGACGGAGTTGGTTTGGGAATAAGTCGCCAGGCCGTAGGCGAGACCGAGCTCCGCAAACCATTCACGAGTCAGCCAGAGCTGGCCCTGTGCTTTGGCGCCGAATAAAAACCCTCCGCCCGTGCGTTCGTTGCCGGCGACGGTCGACCCGTGCTGGCGACTGAAGCGCCCCAGCAACACCGAGCCCGCGACGTAGCCCAGGCGCGGGGTTTCGGCGAGTTCGCGCGCGCGGCGATCGTCGTTCGTTTCGATGATCGTCTCGGGCTGTTTGGCGCTTTGTACGGGGATGATCTGCAGAACTTTTTGGAAGCGCGCAACCGTGCGGCCTTCTTCTTCGTCCCCGACGCGTGCAAACGCGATCGAGTCTTCGAGATCTTCCACTTCCGCGCGCCCAGTACGGGTCATGCGCCAGTCGACGATCGATTTGAGTAGCGGGTGGCGTTTAACGTCGTCGATCGTGCCGATGATCAGGAGATCGCCTTTTTTAAGGCCCGAGCTCGCACCGACATTGACGGTGATCGAGGAGTTATCACGTCCGGTGACGTTGGCGACAAACGGGAGCTTCCGCACGAGCCGGCTCATCGCTTGGCGCACCGAACCGCGCACGTCCCCGAGGCCCGCCATGCGAGGGGCGTCCGGCCCGGAGGACTTGCCAGCGTCCTTGGATTCTTCGAGCGAGAAAATCTCTTCGGCAATCTGGTCCATTTTAGGCGAATGCAGCCAATTGATGACGAAGCGGTAACGCGCGCCTTCTTTATAAATTTTGGTGCGAAGAATCGTTTCAGCCTTGAGCGAGCGCGCAACTTGGCCGAGGACTTCGGCGTCATCGATCAAATGATTATAGGGAGTCTTCGAGCCTTTGAGAATCGCATCGGCTTTGCCGAGGTCTTGAATGCGAAACCGGCTTTGATCCGCGAACCAATCATTGTAGGCATCAGCGACGTAATCGCCGAAGAGCCCATCGACATTGTCCCACGCTCGAAGCACGCCGACCGTTTCGAGTGCGAACTGACGATCCAGTTCGGCGGTGGCCCGGGCCTGATCCGGGCCAAGGCCTGGAAACGATAAAAGGGTGAGAATCGCAAAGCTAAGAACGGCGCGCACGCCTCTAAGCCATTTTCTCTTCATACAGAGCGATGAGAGTCTTCAGATCGGCGATCTCTTCGCGAGCACGCTGCAGGTCTCGTTCAAGCTGCAATGTGCGTGCAGGGGGTTGCGGCGCTTCACGAAGGGAAGGTGCTGCGGGTTTGGAGTGAATGAAGCCGATCGCTCCGATTCCGCCCATTGCGAGCGACGGCGGAAGCTCGGCTTCGTCGGGGAGCATGTACCGACCTTTTTCGACACGGTACTCGATCTTGTTCGCCTTGATGTATCGGCGCAGCGTCGAAAGGCTGACGCCTTTTTTTATGGCGTAGTCCATCAAGGGAATCCACATGCCCTAAGATTAGATGGAACGATTAACTGGTTCAAGTAATGTAATAAAAAGATGACGCAACCCGCAGGCGGCTCCACCCGGCGCCGTTCTCAAGACAGAATCCTCATCGGACCGAAGAAGAAGATCGCGTTCGTTTGCAGCGGCGGCGCGACCAAAGCCGGAGCATTCCACTTGGGTGTTGCGCTGGCCCTGCAGGAACAGGGGTTTAAGTTCTACGGGGGGCCGGCTCCCGCTTCAGGAAGTACGCCGAGGCCACCCGGCCCGATGGAAATCTCGACTTACGTCGGTTCAAGCGCGGGTTCGATGATCACGACCTGTCTTGCGGCCGGGTATTCGCTCGATAATATCGTAAATTCGTTCATGAACCGGGAGGCGCGCGATCCCGTCGATATGATCCCGAAAGTCCTACCGCGGTTGACCTACCAGAAGATGCTCAAACTTAGAGCCGGACTCGCGAAAGAGCAGTTTGGGCAGCTGCTTCTAGGTAAACGCATCTTTACCGCGATGATGACCGGCGACTGGATGGAGATGTTTCTTCAGTTCCGCTGGATCAAGGCGACGGGGCTCTTTTCGACGGCCGGTATCGAGGAATACCTTCGCCAGGACGTGCTCCCGAGCAATCAGTTCCAGGACTACTTAGCCGACCTTTTTGTCGTCGCGACCCAGCTCAACCACTCGCGGAAAGTGGTTTTCGGCAAATATCGCTATCAGCCGCCGCCGAGCGACCTTTCCTGTCAGTACCAAAACGACGTTTCGATCTCTCAAGCCTGCGCCGCTTCGACCGCGCTCCCGTTCATCTACGCCCCGTATGCGATCCCGACCCCGAGCGGGAAACCCATTCATTATATAGACGGCGAAATCCGGGACACGCTCTCGAGCCACGTCGCGATCGACGCGGGCGCGGATCTGGTGATCGCCAGTTACACGCACCAGCCGTACCATTTTACGAAAGAGACGGGCTCCCTCACCGAAATCGGGCTCCCTGCGATCCTGATCCAAGCGATCTATCTCGTGATCGAACAAAAGATCAACAATCACATCTATAATAAGCAAGTACAGCGAAACGCGATTCTCGCGGTTTCCAATTACTGCAAACAGCAGGGCCTGAGCGATGATCACCGCCGCCGGGTGACCGAGATTCTGGAAGCTGAGCTTCATCATCGCCTCGACGTCGATACGATCTATATTCGGCCGGCCGCCGAGGACTCGCAGGTCTTCTTCAGCGAAAACTTCACGCTCTCGCCGCAGAAACTTTCCCACGCCGTCCGCTCTGGTTTTCGTGCCGGTATCGCGATGCTCAGGCGTTACGACTTCGCGGACCGCGATCTGAGCCCACAACCGTTAAGCGCGACCGGCACAACTACGTAAGCGGATCAGCGCCTCGCGTCGGGTACAGATATCGCAAACCGATTCGAGTGATTTCAACGATTCAGGTGAAGCGGTTCCATTCATACGGCATGACTACGCTCCAGATGCGGGGTCCAGATACGGATATCGATCTGAAATTGGTTTCCCGGTTGAGCAAGCGCGAACGGAGGGCCATCGTCCGAAGCTTTTTATCGCAAATTCGTCCTTGGATCGGGCATTTCTCCACCGCGGCAATCGATCACTCCGACGATGGGAACGTGAGAAATCGGCAGGCGATTTGTCGCGGGGTTCGTGCGACAAAGGCGCGTCCATTGAGTACGATATCGGGCGCATTCGGATTTGAAGTCCGAATGAAGCGATTGGAACTCGGCACAACTCAAGCGGCGTTGGCTGAAAGCTTGGGCATTCGACGTTCGCACTTGAGCGACATTGAGCGAGGGATTTATCTACCAAATCCCCGGACTCGCTCGGAAATCGAACGCGTCCTACAGATCGGCGTGTCGGGTTTTTCCCGACAAACGTCAGGAACTTGAAATGGGCCACCGAATGAATGAATGAGATGCCGTGGGCGGCTTCGCGCGCTTGGGTCTGAATGCGGAAAACGCGAAGACCGGGTCATTTCAAATGCTGACGCTTGTCGGGAAAAACCCGACACGTCGTTGCGTTGCTAAGGATTGCGCATAGGCAGATCGGCTCTCGAATTCACTAGCCAAAGAACGGACGTCGGCGCGAGTCTCATCGGAGATGAGCTCCATTGATCCCGAAGTTCTCTATCTCATTCTCACTAAAGTCGCTGGGAAGCAGACCGTTTACGGGTTTGACGCCAACGTCCCGCCGAGCGGCCAGAAGCCGGGCACGATCACGCGCCTCCAGCTCGCCGAAGTCCACGAACGCATCACCGGTAACCGCGTCGGCGCGCGCCTCAACTGGGATACTCCGATCGGGCAGCTCGATGCGCTTCTCGCAAAATGCGGGCTCCCCGCACTCCGAACCGTCGTTGAGCCCCTCAACGAAGCGCTCCTGATCAAAGTCCACGCGACGCAGTGGCCGGCCTTTAGCGCGCTCAAAAACCTCTACATGCGAAAAAAATAGTCCCCGCTTACTCTTGGCGAGTGATTCGAACGTTCCAGCTATTGCCCTGAACGGATTCGATCAGCGCTTTGCCGTCGAGCGTTTTCGCTAGTCTCTCCATATCCGCGCGAGACCAGTAATTGGCGATCTTAGGGATCATCTGATCAAAGATGATGGATTCCACGTTCTTAAATGAAAGGTTTTTTATGTTTTTGTAATATTCGGTTCGCCAAGGGAGATAGCGGATCGCGGGCCAAGCTCCCCGCGCAATTAAGTTCGAAATCAAGTGAGTGGCTTTCAAAGGCAGGCGTGAGCCCACTGCTCTTAAACTTTGAATGACCGGCAGAATCAGACGATTTCCCTCGAGCCCATAACACCATAATATCAGTTCGCCTCCGGGCGCGACGCAAGACCACATCTTCTGCAATGCGTCTTCCGGGTGGCTGAGATGATGAAGGACGCCGATACAGGTCACCCGATCGAACGTTCCGATGATTCTCGGATCTAAAACATAGACCGAACACTCTTTAACCTGGGCATTCGCATACGAAGCCAGGTTCTTCCGCGCGGCCGCGAGGCTCCCGGGATCAACGTCCACCGCGGTTAGCTGAGCCGCGCCCGCGTTCACCATCCAATAAGCGTTGCGGCCCATGCCGCATCCAACATCGAGTACTTTTTTCTCTTTGAAGCTCTCGATGGAAGTGGACCCTAGCCATCGTTGCAGCTGGGATCTGGACTCCGGCAAGATCTCCGAATAAGTCGACCACTCGTATCCAAAACGCTCGGGCGATCCTCTGCGATCCTTATCCATGAACTTATCCTGCATCATTTTCAGCCAGTAACAGAAAGAGTTTTTTATTGCTGAATGCTCAGGGTTTTTGAGCAAGGCATACCGGGCGATATGAACGGCGGGTGTTTAGGAAGTCCCAAGTACCAATTCGGAATTGACTCGTCGAATCCCCAGTCCGTCTTGGGCAACATTTGAAGGCAGCAAGGATTGGTTCCGCTGCATTCCGAAGCACCTGGGAGTGCCATCACGCGATCGTACAGGTTTCGAGTCCCGTTGCCATTGTACTGACCGGCGTAGAAGTGCATATAGTTCCAACCCGTGATGACGTGAGCACCGGCGATCGCGGTCCCTAAGAAATAAGCGAGCAGTACGGGGTCCAGTCCGAAGAATCTCCAGGGTAGAGTCTTGCCGGGTCCCGGACGAAAGAGGTAAGCGCGAATCGCGACAAAAAGTGTCACAAAGGCGAGGAGTCCGTTGGAATAGTAGAGCATCTGGCGGTTTGAAATAATCAGATAGGGGATCACGGCTCCGACACCGCCCAGGAGAACCAGCCACGAAAAACGGCTGGCGCGCTTGTCTTCCTTTCCGGTGCTCGGCTTTCGAATGACGAAGAGAAGAATCAGTGCCGAAAAGGTGAGTAAAAAAGCGTAGGGATGAGAAAGCGCGTCGATCCCGACCGCGGTCGGATGAAAACCTAGAGACGACCACATGGGTTCGGCAACCGCATTGAACGCGATCATGCCGTAAAATTTCCCCATGCGTAAGAATGAGCTGAGATCGTAGGTTCGCGCTACTTCTTGGCGATTTGCGTCGGCGGGGTTCAGGCTTCGGAAGACAAGAATATGAAACGCGACGATCGCCGCCGAAAGCAATGCCCGTCGGAGATTTTTCTTAAGAGTTCCCTTGGTCAGAAAATGAAGAAGGAGGAAACCGCTCCCCCAAACAAGTACGATCCATGCGCTCTCGAATGCCTGACAACCCAGGAAGGCGGAAAATATCGAGAGCCCCAGTCGTATCGTGGCTCGCCTGATCGCTTTCGGTAATGTTTTCGGATCGGCCAGCAAGAGTCCGAAGTGCGCGCCCACCAGGCCGAGCATGACGACATCGATCAAATTTCCGCTCGTGCTCATGACTACCGGCGGACACCACCACATCAGAGTCGCTGCGAACCAGATTGCGGTGCTCGCAATCGGATAAACGAGGCGGAAAACCGAGATGATACCCCAAGAAAAAGCGAGACAAGCCAACCAGTTCACAACCCAGCTGTAGGCTCGGTATCCCGTGACTCCTACGTCGAGTGCCCAGAGGGACTTAAAAATGAAATATTGCAACGGACGATCTTCGCCGAAGATAAAAACCTTGGCCTCGGGCGGAAAGAAGAGATGGCCCAGGATGTCGCTCCAAGTACGGAAGCCCGCCTTGTAAAAATAATAACTGTCGTCTCCGGAGGTTCCCCAATCCAGGGTTTGCTTAAGAACCAGCACCAACGCAAAAAAAGAGGCGAAGTAGATCCACTTCCATGAGACCTCGCGCTTGATCCGTTTGGCCTTGCCCATGGGCTACTCGAACCTCTGGCGAAGCTTATCAAAAACATAGGGAGCGCCATCTTCGGTTTTGGCCTCGGTGATACGCAGCATACCTTTTCCGCAAATCACGTCGGCTTGGTTCGTTTGAACTCTCCACAGCTTTCCGGGGTGTCGAATTTCGAAAGCCAGGTCTTTGATGGCGACTCCCGAAAGGATGGTCAGAAGTTTTCCATTGAGCGGACTTTTAGCACCCATATAGGGCCATCCCACGGCATTGATCAGACGCTCGATTTCCACCGCCGGCCGATTCCAATCAATTCGGTAGTCAGCCGGATTTCTCCAAATCGAATAAGATACGTTCTTTGAAGTTTGCGGTCTGGGTTTCTGGATTTTTCCGACGCTCCGTTTTCGGATGAGGTCGATCGCCAACGAGGCATAAGCATCGGCGAGGAGCGCATACGCATCTCGGATTCGCATCGGGTATTTGACCTGAACTCGCGCTTGACCGTAGATCGGTCCTTGATCGCACTCTCCGTTTGGCCTCAAAGCGGTCACCCCGATGGTCTTTTCTCCGAGGATCAGAGCGGTGACCGTCGGCGAAAAGCCGCGGAACTTAGGAAGAAGAGAATCATGAAAAACTACAAAGCGGTCGTCGACATCAGAAATGAGAAATTGCCAGCCGGCGACAAACACCATTTCGGCCCCGGCAGTATCAATCGGGGTCATTTTTTTTCGGTCGACGAAATGGATTTTCCGCTGTTGGCAAAATTCTCTGATTTTTTCGAAGGAGTCGTCTTGCGTGCCTGTCAATGGATACGAACTGACATAGGCGATATCGCAGTGGTCCGCGACCGCCTTGAGGAGGCTCCATCCTTTTACACCGGCAACCTGAAAACCCACGATAATGTTTCTTTTTCTATTGGGTTTTGGCATCAGATTTTTTCCAGACTTCGAGATTTAGAAGGCCATATTTTTCGAGGGCGATAGTCGGGAGAGTTACGGACTCGGTCTTTTCGAATTTTTCTTCGTGAAGACGCGCCTGGAGTTCTTCCCCGGGGCTACCGATAAAAGTTCGAATGTCTTTGGACCCGATTGTCCCGATGATCCGGTCGATTTGTTTGAAAGCCAGCGGAAACCCAATAAAGGGGTAGTAGTTTTTAACGCCGGCCGCGCCAGCCATGGAGTAGGGCGATTGTCCGATGAGGAGCATGACCGAGGATCCCGGCGGAGAGTGCTTCTTGATGAGATCAGAATGGAAGGTCCCGACCTCGGCAAGCTCCTGGTGTTGGTCGATTTTAAATCGGTTCCACTGTTGCGCGGGACCGGGAAGATTCGTGATCTGCGAAGCGAAGAGGAAATAGTGGTACGCGAGGACGAACGTGGGAACAATATAAGGGAGAACAGTTTTAGGTGTGCGTCCCGAGGACGCTCGTTTCCAGACGCAAATCATTTCCCATTGCAGCAGCGCGAGCGCCAGCCCCCAGAAGGTGCCGGTGGCCATGAGATTCCAGGTATGGGCTCGGTTGATGAAGTAGAAAGTCACTCCGAAGGAAGTGATCGAAACGTAAAGCAGCAGTGCGTGGCGCGCTCGATCTTCGGCGGGCCGGCCCTCCGAATTCGCGAGGGAGAAAATACTGAATGCCGCGGCGGCGCCGTAGGTCAGGAAAACCAACCAATGAATTCCGTTCGCCTGCATCGGTATGCTTCCGAATCCGGAAAAACCCAGGACGTCTTGATAAACGAGAGACATTCGCCAGTCGGGCAGCTTTCCGGACATGACTATGAGTAGGAGGTTATAGGCGATCCAGAGACCGCCGGTCGTAATGAAGAAGTCTTTCATGATTGCGACCGTGCTCTTTTTACTGGGAATAATGGCTTTGGCGCTGAAAACCAGGTGCGCGGTCAGCGCCGCGACGAGCGCCGGGAAGCCCCAATCGTAATTATTGATCGCCGTGAGCGCCCCGAAAGCGAACGTCGCCAAGCGCCAGGTCCGAGTTCCTTGCCGCAAACTGTAGTAGCAGAGGAGCGCGAGAACCAATGGCCCGAATCCGCGATTGGGATACAGTAAATAAAAACTGTAGGCGTAGTTTCGTTCTGAGAACCATTCCGGGCCCTCACTGGCGCTTTTCACATAATAAGGAATCCAGGCGAACGCCATCGCCGGAAGGTAAAGAGCCAAGGCTACCCACCGCCTGCGGGTGACGGCGTACAGCAATGCAAAGACCGCGATGGAACTGATCCAAGAGAGACTTGCCATCGCGAGCGAAAACGTTCCGGGGGTCAGTCCGAAGACTCTGAAAAACGGATAGAACGCGAACGCCAAAAGGTGTTGGTAAATGGGAAAAAAATCTACTTGAGGGACGCGTCCGTTCAAAACCGCGGCGAACTCGTCCATAAAAACCAAATTGTGACCTCGGCCATCCGGGTAGGCGTGAGGCAGATTACCGTCCGTGAAGAAGGAGGGTAAAACCCCGAGCGTCGCGTAAAAAATCGCGATCAAAATCGGAAGCCGAAGTAAAAAGTCCTGAATGGATTTGGAGCGCGGTAAGGAATTAGCAAGATAGGGAGTATCGAGAACGGTCGCAATCTGCTTTCGCCAGTGGATCAGGCCGGCCGTAAAAAAAATCGCAATCAGGGAAGCCATCCCCGTTAGGCTTTCACTAAAGCTGAATTCCCACTGCGCTCTTTGATCGTCCCAGCAGCGGATGACGGCCCATCCTAACAGGACCTGAAGCGCGATCACTATCGGAATGGTCGGAATTGAAAGGGCCCGCTTATTCCATCGTGCCCGAATTCCCAGCGCAGCGCCCAAAAGAAGCGGAAAACTCGTGACCAAAAAAAACATATATCCGGACTGTCGCGAGCGGTCCGCCCAGATTTCACCCAGCGCATGTTTGACTAAAGCTTTCGAAATCCATGTGGAGTCGCGCTGAGAAACAATCGGGGGAATGACGTGGACCAGAACCAAATATTCAAATCCGAGTAAGAGTGCGCAAAAAATCCAAGCGAGCGCCGGCCAATTGGCGGATGCTGTTCCTAGTTGCGTCTTTTGTTTGCTCGCCAAAGCTTTGCTCCCATTGCTCATTCTTCATAGTATGTATATTCTTTCGAAGTGACAAAAAAACCGGAACATGTGGTCGTGGTGGGCGCCGGTCCGGCCGGCCTGACTGCTGCGTATATTCTCGCCAAAAATGGAGCGTCAGTCACCGTCCTCGAAGGTGATCCTAAGTACGTCGGCGGCATCGCGCGTACGACGGAGTACAAAGGCTTTCGATTCGACATGGGGGGGCATCGCTTCTATTCCAAATCCAAAGTGGTCAATGAACTTTGGGCGGAATTCTTGCCGGATGGACTTCTCACGCGGCCGCGTTCTTCGCGGATTTATTACCGGGGCAAATTCTTTTCCTATCCCCTGAAGGCGATGGATGCCCTCTCTAAGCTCGGCTTATGGGAGACGTTTCGCTGCGTATTTTCGTATCTGTTGACCAAAGTTTTTCCGGTCAAGAACCCGACCAATTTCGAAGATTGGGTCACCAACCAATTCGGCAAGCGGCTTTTCCAGATTTTCTTTAAAACCTATACCGAAAAGGTTTGGGGGATCAGTTGTAAGGAAATCTCAGCCGATTGGGCGGCTTTTCGCATTCAAGGACTTTCCCTCGGAAAGGCGATCTGGACCGCCGTGGCGCCAAGATGGATTCAAGGATCTCGGCCCAAGACCTTAATCGAGTCCTTTATCTATCCGAGGCTCGGCCCCGGAATGATGTGGGAAGCGTGCGAGGTGAAGATCAAAGAGTGGGGCGGCAAAGTCCTCATGGGATGTACCGTCAACGGATATGAGCGCGACGCGCAGACCGGAAAATGGAAAGTTAGTTACGTCGATTCTCACGGAAAAACTTTGGAGTGCACGGGGGACCACGTGATTTCCTCGGCCCCCCTCAGCGAGATGGTCGGACAGGTGACGCCCGCTTTCTCGTCCGAGACGATTCAATCCGCCGGGAAACTCAGACATCGAGATTTTTTGACCGTGGCGCTTATCGTCAAGGAACGCAATACGTTCCCGGATAACTGGATTTACGTTCACGATCCGGGAGTCTTACTCGGTCGGGTCCAAAACTATAAGTCCTGGTCGCCTGAAATGGTACCGGTCGAAGGACAGGCCTGCTACGGATTGGAATATTTTTGTTTCCACGGAGACGGACTCTGGGATTCGACGGACAAGGAACTGATCGCGCGCGGAACTCGTGAAATGGTGCAAATCGGCTTAATTCAGGCCGAGGATGTCTTGGATGGATGCGTGATTCGGCAGCGTTACGCCTACCCGGTCTATGACGCCACCTATGCGACCCATGTCACCCGTATTCGAAACGAGCTCGAAACCTCGTTCGCAGGTCTCCACATGGTCGGTCGCGCCGGGATGCATAAGTACAATAGTCAGGATCATTCGATGGTGACCGCGAAGCTCGCGGTTGAGAACATCCTGGCCGGCGAACTCGTACACGATCTTTGGCAGGTCGATATTGATTTCGGTTACGAAGGTCAAAAGGCCGGTCAAGCCCCGGCCGGCGGCGGCATGCGAAGCGTTCCGATCCGTGCGACGGAGACCTGATCGCGCCGTAGACGCCCATCCTGTCAAAGAAATGTCGCTGGTGAACGGGATCGCGAGGATCGATGATCATGGAAAGCGCGATGGAAATGTCACTAGACACCTCAGGCGGGTTCACGAAGTTGGCGAAAGTTTCGGAACTCGAACCCCATGGCCAGTTTTCCAAGTGGATTGGCGGGCACGATGTGCTGGTCTATCGCCACGAAGGGCAGATCAAGGCGATCAGCAATATCTGCATTCATTTTGGTGGGCCCGTGGGTTTTCACAAGATGAAGAACGATCGGTTTACCTGCCTTTGGCATAACTACGAATTCGGTGCCAAAGACGGTACCTGCCTGACCAATCCCAACCTCAAGCTCCGGCAGTACGCCCTGAAGGTCGTGTCAGAAGAAATCTGGATTCAGTTGGTGGAGGCGTAATGGCCACCCTCTTTTGTCGGTGCGAAAAGGAAATGGACTGCCCGCTCGAGGTCGTCATTTGGAATTACTTCGATCACGAGCACGTCGTCGGTACGCATTATAAATGGTACAGCAGCGCGCGTGTCATAGGGGAGAAAGACGGATGGTGCCTGGTTGAGCGCTCTTACAAGCTTCCCGTGGTCAACCTAAAGAGCACATCTGTCGGTTTCATGTATCTCGAGACGCCAAATCACATTGTTTCGTATCAATTCGGCAAATTGGGCTCACAGATGCGCCAGGATATCTATCTGACCGAGCAGGGGCCGGACCGCTGCTTGGTCGTTTCCGAATATCGGATGGAAGTTTTCGGAGTCTTCAAAATCTTCGAACCCATCTATCGCAAAACAATCACACGCTGGTTCATCAACACCTGGGACGAAGACGCGCCCATGCGCTTGCGTCGATGGAAGGTTTGGAAACTTGGTTTCAGAAACTTTATCGGCATAGAATACATCAATAAAAAGACCGCGCAGCCCACCCAAATCGACACACGGCCTTATCCGATCGAACTTCCCGTTCCAAAATCCACGCCGATTACTGCAGCCGAAGGATTTAGTCGACCTTTCGATAAGAGTGTCGAAGTTGGATATTGATGATTTGTCCAGTTTGCCACGAATCATCTGACCACGTAGCCCACCGGAAAATTCCTGACTTCGAATACGGGCTCGAGGTGACGACCACCTTCGGCGAATGCCTCTCCTGCGGCCTGTTGGTGCAGCTTCCGATACCGAGCTGTGAACAGCTTCGAAGTTTTTATCCAACCGACTATCGGCAATACGCTTCGGCTCCCAAGGCGGGTCAATCCAAGGGATTGCTTTCCCGGCTTAAAGAAGTTCAGTCCTTCCTGTTTATCGCGAAATTCGCCAAGTATTTCTCAAAAAACAAACAAGACGCGATTCTTGAGCTAGGTTGCGGCGGTGGCAATCTCTTACGGCAACTCTGGAAACAAGGCTATACCGAGCTGCACGGTATCGACCTGAACCCCGATCTCGCGCGGATTTTTGAGGGCACCGGGATTCGGAGCCGATCGGGGGATTTCGAGAATGAATCGTTGGTGGATCGTACATTTTCGGTGATTTTGATGAGCTATGTGATTGAGCACTTTCAAAATCCGGAAACGGTTCTTAAGCGTTGTCGAGATGCTCTCCAGCCCGGGGGACGGCTTATTATATTAACGCCCAATCCGAAATCACTCGCGCATGCGTTTTTCGGAAAGTATTGGTCAGGGCTTCATGCCCCTCGCCACACTCATCTGTTCACCGCGCGAAGTCTCGAACTGCTCGGACGATCGCTAGGCTACGCAAACGTTCAGATCGAATTCGTGACCGATCCCGGGGGCTGGGCGCTTTCGTTTCAAAACCGCCTCCATGCACAAGGAGAACTTAAGATCCGGCCTTATGCCGGTACAGCTTGGTATACTCTCATGTTTCTCCCGTTCTGGTTTCCATTTGCACTGGTGGAGCGCTGGATCGGCCGTGGGCAGGCGATGATCGCGGTGTTTACTAAATGAATCTTCTCGAGTCGGCGGTTTTGTTATTTTCGATCGGGCTCTTTTTTCTCGTTTTATACAAGCAAGGCCTTCCCGCGTCGCAGGCGGCACTGCTATTAGCGCTCGGACTGCCCGCGTTCATTCTCTCGATCCGAGAAGCCACCCAGCTCGTCACTACCGACGAGGTCTACCTGCTGCTAGGGCCCAGCTACATCGAGTCTTCGGATTTGAAGGCTTGGAATATGGGATTCTTCAAGACGACCTGGATTGTCCTAGTCCCGGTTTTAAAATTGATTCGAACTCTTTTCAGCCCATCTGAGATGTGGCTCAAAGGACTGGCGAAGGGACTTCACTGGCTAACGGGTTTCATGACCTTGCTGCCAATTTACTGGGTCGCGACGCAGCTTTTTGTGGAGAAAAAACTCCGTCCGGCGTTTTTTCTCCTCTTCGTTTACGGCTGTCTATTGCTGCCGACCACTGTTGCCGCGCTCAAAGTGTTCAACTATGATCTGCTTTCGCTCAATTTTAGCGTTTTTTCCTGGCTGCTTCTCATCAAAGCGATGACTGAGAAAAATGGACGAGCTTCGGGGCGGGCGGCGGCGCTCGCGGTCGTCGTCGCAGCCTACGGCGCGCAGGAAAAGCTAAGCGCCTCGCCGTTTCTGCTCATGGCCATGAGCGCTTACATCTACCTGGGTTGGAAACGATCACGGCACCCGCTTTGGCACGCCCCGCTCAAGGCCTTCGCACTGGCTGCCGCCGTCTTTTTGTCGACGCAAGTGATGATTATCTTTTGTCGTTCAGTCAATCCACCCGAGTTGACCTTGGTCGGGTTTTTCCACCCCTTGGTGGCCTGGGCATATCCGTTTTTCGTGAAGTTTACCGAGGGGGCAGTGTATCAGTATCCCGCCGGTCTCTATCTCTTGCCGTTAATTGTACCTGCCGGTGTCGCGTGGTCGGGCGAACGGGTTTGGAAGCTGACGGACACGAAAAAGGTATCAATGATTTTTCGATACCTGAGCTTAGGCTGCTTGGCGGTGATCGTGGCTTGCGGGTTGATCGGTATTTATGGACAGACGACTTGGTGGACGCCCTCGGATCGGGTGCCGGTCGGATTGTTCCGGCCGGATAATTCGTTCAATGGATTCATCCTGCATTTCGGCGCACAGTCAGCACTGGCGCATCGGTTTGCCTATTTCGCCTATGCGTGCGCACATTTTCTGGGTTTCGTTCCTACCGTACTTTGGTTGGGGCTTGCCGCATTTTTCAGTAAGCCAGTTTCCAAGCTGTTCAAAGCCCCGCATTATCTCGGGCTTCAGGTGGGACTGCTCATCGCATTCCTCCTTCCAATACTATTTGGCGCGACCCAGACGCCGGTCGGCGGAAAGTATCTTAATATCCCTTTATTGATTTTCGCGATGATCAGCGTCCTCTCGCTTACGATTTGGATCTCCCGTCTCGCAAAAAACCGAATGCGCCTGGCTCTCGGTGCGATCGTTATGGCGATTATCGCGGAAGTCTTGCCCTTCGGACCGCTGTACATGCCGTTTCGCCCGATCTGGTCGCAGTATAGTGACGAATATAATTCGAAACCTGTCGTCGGTTTGGTCAACACCTCATGGGTAGGGTGGGGCGAGGAAAGCGCGCTCGCCGGCAAAGAAGTCCTTTCCCGGTGTCGGGCCGGAGCGGACTGTCATGATGTCCGGATCTACTGCAACTATGCGAGCGACTGGCTCTTCGCTCCCCCGGCTTTTCAGATTCGTTGCTCCGCACCTTGGGCCGAGAACGATTATCGTTATACCGACCAGGATTATTACGTCTTGATTCGAACGATGATTATCCAAGGCGGAAATTTTCCATCGCAGATCAAGCCGCTTTTTACGGTGTCCTTTCGGGGCTTTACCGAAGCTTGGATCTATCGCGGGGATCAGCTGAAGGATCTTCAGTTCCAGTTTTAGCTGGGTACTTCCTTCCTATTGAGAGCCTGGAGCTGCGACCCGATAGGTTCACTGATGAAGCCTTATATCGTATTTGGCCAGCCCAGGCTCACCGAAGAAGAGATCAATGCGGTCTCTGACACCCTCCGCTCCGGGTGGATCGGGACGGGTCCAAAGGCAAAGCAGTTCGAAACGGAGTTTGCGGCTTATCAAGGCGCGAAGTTAGGAGCTGCGGTATCGTCTTGTACGGCTGCGCTCACGCTCAGTTTGCGCGCGAACGGGGTGGGGAAAGGTGACGAAGTCATCACCACGGCTTTAACTTTCGCGGCGACCGTTAACGCCATCATTCACACGGGTGCGAAGCCGGTCATCGTCGACGTAGCGAAGGATTCCTTTAATCTTGACCTGGATCAAGTCGAGAAAAAAATCACCAAAAAGACCAAAGCCGTGATTCCGGTGCATTTCGCGGGTGCGCCGGTCGATATGGATCGGCTTCATCAGATCCGGGATCGTCACGGGGTCAAGATTATTCATGACTGCGCGCATGCGATCGAAACCGAGTGGAACGGGCGCCGTCTTTCTAGTTTCGGCGACACGACGTGCTTTAGCTTTTACTCGACCAAGAACATCACGACGATCGAAGGCGGAATGGTCTGTTCCGATGACGCCGAATTCATCGAAAAAGTCAGGCTACTCAGTTATCAAGGGATGTCGAAGGACGCCTGGAAGCGGTATTCGAATCACGGCTACAACCATTACGACATTATTACCCAGGGCTTTAAGCTTAACTTCACGGATGTGCAGGCCTCGATCGGACTCTCGCAGCTAAAGTCCCTCGAAGAGCGCTATCTCAAACGTGCGCGGAACTGGGATCGCTTTCAAGAGGCGTTCGCCGGGTTCCCATTCGAAATGCCCCGAGATCTACCGGCGCCACATCGCCATGCTCGTCATCTTTACACGATCCTGATTGACGCTGCGAAGTGCGGAATGACTCGTGACGAGTTCATGTCCGAGATGCACGCGCAAGGCATCGGTACCGGCGCTCATTACCGATCGATTCCGTCGATGTCTTTCTATCGAGAGAGTTACAAATGGGATCCCTCCGATTTCCCGCGTGCTTATCGCATCGGAGAACAGACGGTTTCCTTGCCGATGACCCCTTATCTGACCCAGGCCGAGGTTCAACGAATCATCGACACAGTCGGCGAAGTTTTGCGGGACAAGGCCGCCGTTCGTCAGGTCGCCTAGACAGGTCATGGCCGGCGTGCGAAAATATTTACGCATATGAACATCTCGGTCGTCGTGCCGGTCTATAACAGCGAGCGCACACTTGAGGAACTCATCCGGCGGATTCATGCGGCGATCGGGTCACTCGGTTCATACGAAGTAATCCTCGTCAATGACGGAAGCCCAGACGGCAGCTGGAAAGTTATTGAGAAGCTGGCGAAAGAATATCCGACCGTTCGCGGCGTTTCTCTTTCGCGGAACTTCGGTCAACACAACGCTCTCTTATGCGGAATCCGGCAAGCCCGCCATGACTTGATCGTGACCTTGGATGACGATCTTCAGCATCCGCCCGAAGAAATCCAAAAACTGCTGCGCCATTTGGGCGAAGGCCACGACGTGGTTTACGGCGTGCCCGAGTTCGAGCGGCATTCTTTGTTTCGGCAAGCCACGTCCAAGTTCACCAAGTGGGCCATGGCGAAGGCCATTGGTTCAAATACAATTCGAAACGTCAGTGCTTTCCGCGCATTCCATAGACATTTGATCTCCTCGTTCGCTGATTATCAGAATTCCTTTATTTCGGTCGACGTTTTGCTTTCGTGGGGCACCAGCCGTTTTAGTGCGGTAACCGTCGCCCATGAGGAGCGAAAGGCCGGTAAGTCGAACTATTCCATCGTGCTCTTGTTCCGCCACGCCCTGAACATGCTGACCGGATTCAGCGTCTTCCCGCTGCAGATCGCGAGTATCGTCGGCTTTACCTTCATGTTCATCGGGATCGTGATTCTCGTTTACGTCATGGCGAGTATGATAATTTCCGGAAATCCGGTTCCTGGTTTTCCGTTTCTGGCTTCCATGCTTTCTATTTTTTCCGGTGTTCAGCTTTTCGTGCTGGGTATTCTCGGCGAGTATTTAGCGAGGATTCATCTTCGCAGCTTGGGAAAGCCGCCGTACGTCGTGAGCCGAACCGTTGGCGAAACCTAAGTCTAAAACCAAAAGAGTCGCTGTTCGAAAGGCTCCTCCCGAGTCGGATCATTGGTTCCCTTGGTGTTTGGTGCTGGCGGCACTGGCCTATGCGATCTCGCTCGTGATCCCCGATGTGCTCTACAACTGGGATCATGACGCCGGTTATTATCTCTCGCGATCGATGTGGATCGCGAGGGGGCTTCGCCCTTGGATCGACTACTCCGAAGTTTATACTCCGTTCGTGATGATTCTAAACGCGATTCCCATGGCGCTCGGACTTCCGCCGATCGCCGCTTCCGCCGCCCTGACCTATGCCTGGATCGCTGCGAATGCGGTTGGAACTTACGCGCTCGCGCGGGCCTGGAGCGCGGGGCGGCTCCTTGCGGTCGCGCTGACGGCCTTCTACTTGATATTTCAATGGGACAATCAGGGAACCCACGTCACGCTCGAGCACGGGCTCACGTTTTTCACGATTCTTTCTTTGATTCAGATTCGAAAAAGCAAAACTCCGCGCGGGATATTTATCTCGGGAGTGTTCGCCGGATTGGCATTTTTCTCCAAGCAGGTGGGGGTCATTACCATCATTCCATTCTTCGCGCTGTTCTTCGGCAGCCCTTCGCCTCTTTCGCCAAAGAAAGTCGCGATTTGTTGGTTCGCCGGTTACGCCGCCGTCCTATTCGCCATCTTTGCCTACGTCGGATTCAGCCCGAAAGTCTTAGTCGAGGGCTGGCTTCGGCCGTTTTTCACGTTTGGAATGACCAATGATTGGCCAGGCTATAGCGTGATCGATCGGGAAATGTGGCGGAGCCCGGTTACCTTCGCCCTGCTCGGGGGTGCTTTCGTGCTCGCCGGTCTCGACTTGGTTTCAAAATCGGCGACTCTGGCCCGCAAGCTCGCGACGATCAGTATTACGCTGACTCTCGTATTGTATTTCTTGCCCAGAATCCGGCAGGATTACCTTCATTACACGCTCAACTGTTGGCCATTTGCGGCCATTCTATTGACCTATCCGCTTGGGAAGTGGTCCAAGGGCCGGGCTTGGCTCGTTCCGCTCGCGGTGACATGTGTCGGGCTATTCAATATGTGGACGAATCTTCCGTCGCTGAATTCGATCGGCTATTTTTCGCGCGCGCAGGCGCCCGGATGGGTTTTCGGATTTTTAGAACCGATCGCCAAGCGAGTTCGCGAACTCGTTCCGCCCGGGTCCTCGATTCTGGTGATCGGGGAGGAACCGATGATCGAATTCTTAAGCGGCATGAAACCGCAAGATCTCGGCACGGAGTTCTTACACGATTATTCCACTTATCAGGACTTGGGAAATCTCACGGTGCTTGTCGATCACGGACAAGCGGGAATCGCCGAACGACGCACGCAGCTGGCGGCTAAGGGTTATCACCGGGAACCTTTCGTGACTGCGATTCAGCCTATGCAAGTCGAGATCTGGGTCAAGTAACGATCAAGGAGAAGGGTTCTTGGTCGCGACACAGAGAATGGACGAGCCGAAGGGAATTCGTCGCATCGACCGCGTGCGCTTGAGTTCAAAATCAAGCGCCATTTGAATCAGTTTCGATAAGAGACCGTCACTACGGTGATCTGCCGCCTCGGTCCCGCTCTTCTTCTTCACTAACCCGAGCCGATAAGGGATGCAGCGAAGCAGCGCGATCGGAATCACGAGAACCATGAAGTAGTAGCTCAAATATTCGGATCGAAAACCGGTACGGGTCAGCAGAGCCTGGAGACTGCCGGCGGTGTATCTTCTTTCGTGATGCGCGTACTCATCTTCGTGGCTCCAGAGCGACGAAAACGCAGGAACCGTAATGTAAATGCGGCCACCGGGAGCCAAGACCCGAAACGCCTCGGCTAAAAGTTCTTCCGGCGTTTCCAGGTGTTCGAGAACGTCAAAAAAACAAAAGGCTCCGACTTGCTCGTCTTTAAGAGCAAGGGCTTGCAAAGTTGAGTTGACGACCTGGGCGACGCCCCGCTTACGCCCGAACTCGCATCCCCGAAGGCCGGGTTCGAGCAAGAGGGTCTTCGGATGCACTTCTTGAATTTTTGCCGCTTGAAACCCGTTGCCACCTCCGACGTCGATCAAAACCCCCGCCGGGGGAAACATCTTCAGCAGGGAGAGAATGACCCGATTGCGATGTTGAAACCAGAAGCTCTTGTCTTCGATTTCTTGAAAAACCTCGTGGCCGTCATCGGGGTAGCCGATTTCCGAGGTCCCGAAGTTCGTTTGTAGAATCCCGTTCGTCAGTTTCTTAGCGGAAAAACCGCAGTAGCCGCAAGCCATGAGTTCGCCGCTCGGAGTCAAGATCCGGTCGCAAATGAAGCAAGGGGTGGGATTTGAGGTCACTGGCAGATTCTGCCCAGATCGGGGCGTTAAGGCCAGAGTTTAGGCTGACGATAGGAATATGAGGACCTGTGAATGGAAGTTACTGCGATTCTGCCCATTTATAATGAACGAGACAATATCCGGCCGCTCCTCGCGGAGCTGGAGACGGCGCTTGCCACAATCCACGGAGGCTTCGAAGTGATCGCGGTTGATGACGGCAGCAATGACGGCACCACTCAGATTCTTTCTGATCTCTGCGCGGAGAAGCCGTACCTCAAAGTCATCTTTTTTCGGCACAACATGGGTCAAACTGCAGCCTTCGACGCGGGTTTCCGAAACGCTTCCGGTCGACTCGTCGTCACGATGGACGCTGACCGTCAAAACGATCCGCGGGATATTCCGAAAATGATTTCGAAGATCAACGAAGGTTTTGACTTCGTCACCGGCTGGCGCAAGCAGCGGCAGGACGGCTTCGTGCTTCGCAAGCTTCCGTCCAAGATTGCGAACTTCCTGATCCGGCGCGCCCTGGGTAGCCAGATCCATGACCTCGGCTGTTCGCTCAAAGTCTATCGCCGCGAGATCACGGACGAGCTCCGTCTCTACGGCGAAATGCATCGTTTCATTTCCGTGCTCGTCGAAGGGATCGGCGCGCGGGTCGCAGAAGTCGAAGTCAACCACCGCCCTCGGGTCGCCGGCGAATCCAAATATGGTTTGAGCCGCACGTTCAAGGTGATGCTGGATCTTCTGACAGTCTGGTTCATGAAACGTTTCCGTACCAAGCCGATTTATGTCTTTGGCGGCGTGGGGCTGGTACTCCTGTTTTTGGGCACATTCATTGGTTCTTACGTTCTCTACGAAAAGTTATTCCTCGATGTCTGGGTGCACCGAAATCCACTCTTCTTAATCTCGATCATGTTTTCAGTCGTCGGGATTCAATTTCTTGGACTGGGCCTCATCGCTGAAATCATCATTCGCACCTATTACGAATCTCGCAATAAACCAGCCTATACGGTGGCGCGCATGGAAGGCTTTACCTCGGCTCCCACCTCGCTCAAGAAGGTGGGTTAGGGACGTGTGCGGTATCGCCGGCTTTATCGACCGTTCACGCGATGACCAGACGGCCGTGCTTGAACGGATGATGAAGCGGATCGAACATCGAGGGCCGGACGGCTCCGGCACCTGGTTTGAACGCTTCGCAGATTGGGGCGTGGGCTTTGGGCATCGCAGACTTTCTATCATCGATGTCGAGGGCGGCAAGCAGCCGCTCGGCAACGATGATCAGTCCGTTCAGATCACGTACAACGGCGAGGTTTATAACTTCCGGGATCTCCGGGCCCCGCTCGAGGCGAAGGGGCATCGGTTCGCGACCCAAAGCGATACCGAGGTGATCGTTCACCACGTCGAGGAGTTCGGCGTCGAGGGCTTGAAGGATCTGAACGGCATGTTCGCGTTTGGCATCTGGGATCACGGTAAGAAGACGCTCCTTCTCGCGCGAGACCGCGCGGGCATCAAGCCGCTATTTTATGCGAAGCTCCAAAATGGCGGCGTCGCGTTCGCGTCCGAACTGACCGCGCTACTGCAGCACCCGGGTGTTTCGCGTAAACTATCGAAGACCGCGATCTCGAGCTATTTTTTTAGCGATTACGTCCTGCACCCGGAGTCATGGATCGAAGGCGTCAATAAACTCGAACCTGGACATTACGTGCAGTGGCAGAACGGGGCGCTCGGGCAGCCCGTGTCGTTTTGGAATTTCCCAGGCGAAGCCAAAGACGATCCCGCGCGGACCGACAACGACGTGATTGCCGTACTCGGTCACAAGCTCGATGCAGCGGTCGAACGCCAAATGATTTCCGACGTGCCGCTCGGTGTTTTTCTCAGCGGCGGTCTGGACTCCTCGATCGTGGCCGCGATTGCGGCCCGGCATTCCAGTCGGCCTCTCACCACATTTTCCATCGCCTTTGAGGACCCGACGTTTGACGAAAGCGGGTTTGCCCGCGAAGTCGCCAAGCACATCGGATCGGATCACGTCGAACAGATGCTGAATGAACCTGTCCTGGTGGACTCCACCCAGGCCGCGCTGGATTGCCTCGATGAACCCGTCGCGGATCCGTCGATTGTTCCGACGTATCTCTTGTCGAGACTTGCTTCCCAGCAAGTCAAAGTCGCGCTCGGCGGCGACGGCGGCGACGAGCTCTGGGCCGGCTATCCCACTTACCTCGCGCATCAGTACAGCCGGTATTACGAGACGCTCCCGCAATTCGTCCGAGATTCGATGATTTCACCGCTAGTGGCGGCGTTGCCGACGAGCGATCGCTATCAAAGCCTCGAGTGGAAGGCCAAGCGCTTCACCGAACGCTGGGATTCCGATGACCAAACTCGGCACCTGCGCTGGATGTCGAATACGGATCTGCCGGACCTGAAACAGATCAGCGCACACGCCTTTCAGAATCCCCGAACGCTGGAACTCCGCGCGCCGGAAAATATCCGGGACAAGACCAATCTCCAATTGGCGCTCGACTTCCGCACCTATTTAGTGGGTTCGGTGCTGGCGAAGGTCGATCGCGCGGCCATGGCTCACGGACTCGAAGTGCGACCTCCACTCCTTGATAACGATCTGATTGACTTTGCCTTCTCGCTTGCGTCGTCATTCAAGCTTCGGGGCGGCGTCGGCAAGTACCTTCTTAAGCGGGCCGCCGAGCGGCTCCTGCCGGAGCACATCATTTATCGTGCTAAAAAAGGCTTCGCGATCCCACTCTCCCGATGGCTCCGGGGTCCCTTCCGACCGATGGTCGAGAGCGTTTTGAGCGCGAGCCCGCTTTGGTCCGGGATGCTTCGAAGGGACACGTTCCAGACGTGGAATCGTGAGCACCAGGAACGGAAAAGGGATCGTTCGCGCCCTCTCTGGGCTCTCATCGTCCTCGATCGCTGGGTGAAACGAGAGGGCCTTCATGTCGGGTAAAAATCCTGTCTTGAAGGCAGTGCCTGCGGAAACGATTCTCGTGACGGGTTCGGCGGGTTTCATCGCTTTCCATGTGATCGAGGCGCTTCTCAGATCCGGCCGTTCAGTGGTTGGGATCGACAACTTCGACGATTTTTATCCGCGCGCCGTTAAGGAGCGCAATCTCGCCGACCTTCGCGCGATCGCCAAGCAGACGGGACGAAGTTTTCGATTTGTAGAAACCGATATCGCTCAAATCACACAGACCTTTTCCGAGGACCAGGACTTCACTGCCGTCATTCACCTGGGCGCGAAGGCGGGAGTTCGACCCTCCCTGACGGAGCCTGAGGCCTATCTTCACGCCAATGTCACGGGCACCCTTCGGATCTTGGAGTTCTGCCGGGCCCGCGGAATTGGGCGAATTATTTTTGGGTCGTCGTCGTCCGTCTATGGCGACGATACGCCCGCGCCGTTTTCGGAAACCGCCCACGCCGTTTCGCCTATTTCGCCTTATGCCGTGAGTAAACGCGCGGGCGAGCTTTACTGCAGCACTTACGCGACGCTTTATCCCATGACCATCGCGGCACTTCGATTCTTCACCGTCTATGGTCCACGGCAAAGGCCGGATCTCGCGATCCATAAGTTCGCGCGACAGATTTCCGAAGGCACGCCGCTCGTACTCTACGGTGATGGCAGTAACGAGCGCGACTACACCTACGTCACCGATATTGTTCAAGGCGTGATGGGCGCTCTCCAGTGGACGGCCGGCCAAAAGCCGGGGACCTATGACATTTTCAATCTGGGCGGCTCCCAAACCACCTCTCTCAAACGCCTCGTCGCACTCCTCGAGGAAAATCTCGGCGTTAAAGCCAAGATCCAGTGGGCGCCCATGCAGCCGGGTGACGTGCAGCGGACGTTTGCGGATACCGCCAAGGCGCGCCGTATTCTGGGCTACTCCCCCAAGATCAAAATCGACGAAGGCATAGCGAAGTTCGTGACCTGGTTCACGCCACGGAAGAAAGCCGCTTAGTCGACTTCTTCCGCGATTTGATGACCGTGGCCCAGGCCGGCGTGAAAAACAGCAGGCCCGCTCCCGTTGCCGCCAGGATCCAAAGAAAACCCATATACGGATGGCGGTACTCAAAACGTACCTTCCATTCCGCCGCGGCCGGAACCTCGACACCTTTAAAATAAGTCAGGACGGTTTGAATCACCGCCGGCTGGCCGTTCACCTCGAGCTTCCAGTAGGGATGCGCGAGATCGTGCACGGCGATGAGGGCCGGAGTCGCACCGCTCTTGCCGCTCAGTTCGATCGTGTTGCCAAAGTATCTGTCAATTCGAAACGATAGGCCATCGCATCCGGACTGGCAGGAGGCCAGCGTCGAAAGCAGGGGCGCAACATTAGGATCCCGTTTCGCGAGACCGTAATTCGTGTGGAGGACCGGGACGTAGGCGTTCAGAACTTTCTCGTTGTTCTGCCAGGTAAACCAATCGTTACCATCAAACCAGGCTTTGGTGTTTCGCGAATTGGGTTGCGGTGAAGCGACTTTAAAAGCCGGGTCGATCACGGTGACCGGCCCATTCGACCTTTCCGAAATCACGTGCCGGAAGGCATATCCCGCATCGGCCAGGCCGATGAACTGCAAAAGAACAAACGAGACTGGCCAGCGATACTTGCCCAGAAGCTCCACCCGGAGATTAAAAATCGTGTATGCAATGAGCGGATAAAACGCGAAATGGAGGAGGCCGATCTTCCAGCCAGAGGACGGATCCAGGTAAAGGTTTTTAGCGAGATTCGGGTGATCGGCCTCACTCACGGCGGCCACGGTCGCGAACCCGAGAAAAAGCATCCAAAGATATGTAATCCGTTTGGAGTGAGCGGGATCACCGCCTTGCGGAAACTTTCGCTCAAGCGCGGTAAACGCCTCGGCGGCAAAAAGACAAAGGAGTCCATTGATCGCCATTCGCCCGAGATGCGAGTGACGCAAACTGCCGAAGAGCGGCAGCAAATCGCCCGCCGCTTCACGGACAAAAGTGTGGCCGCCAAACGCAAATAGCATCGCGACAAAAGCGACCGTCGTGGCGATCTGATAGCGCCGAAACGTGGTCTTGAGATACCAAAAACCCATGGCGATCAGGAGGAGGGTCATCGATCCGAGCCACCACGAGCGCTCGAGATGCATGGAGCCAAGCTGAAACTGATTTCGGGCCAGAAACTGCGATGGCAAGATCATGGATCCGAACTGCAGGAAGTTCGAAACATTATGATAAAGCGAATCGTCGTAAATATCGGCCTGGAGGCGGTCCGAGAGCTTGAGCGCCTCAAGCGTCGTGTACCATTCCGGGGCCGATGCGAGGATCGCGGGCACCGCCGCCGCCAGGAGCGCTCTCCAGGCCGGGCCTTCGAGCAAGCGGCCTTGTTTTTTGGTCATGAGATAGTAGGAGAGAAACGTTGTGAGAAAGATCACGATCTTGCTGAGCGGATAACCAGCGACTTCGATCACGAAAAGGGCGAGCGCGACGATCCGAATACTCGGGATGCGATCGGCAGGGTTTTTGTGCAGGCCCAAGAGCCCGTAAACCAAGAGCGGCCAAAAGAGATAGGGGATGAGAAGATTCGTATTTGAGAAAAACCCGACCACGAGTCCGTTCCCGAGAAAGGCCAAGGCGAAAAACACGCTCGAAGCAAAGGTCAACCCCAGGCGTTCGGCCAGGGCGCCGGCAAACCAACCCCCCAGCGCGAGATGGACGAGGACAAAGAGTAGGTACTTGAACTCGCTCCAGCCAATGATCAGGCCCCAGAGTAATTGTACCGGGTATTCTAGACCCGAAGACGAAACCAGCGCCCAGGGTTGGCCGAGCGCCACGTTCGAGTTCCAAAGCGGCCACTGTCCATCGGCCATAGTGCGCGCCTGCGCGACGAAGGTCGGAAGCGAGGAATAGTAAGCATCATCCGCCAGGCGCCAGTGCCCGCTCAGGTAGGGAAGCAGAATAAAGAGCGCAAGCAAGAACCCTGCGCCCGCGACAGACAAGTTACGCCGACTGAACAGCATCATTATAGTGTACTGAAACCGAGGCGCGGATGCAGCCCCAAGATGAGTTTTGCTTTACGTCGTCAGAGCTTTGACTGGTATTCGAAATGCCCGGAGTTGTCGATTTTGGCTGATCCCGTCGCGGTGGATTCTTCTAGCCTGGTATGTTAATCGGTTTGAATTCCAGTAGTTCGAGTCAGCGTGGAGAGGTGGCCGAGTGGTCGAAGGCGCACGCTTGGAAAGCGTGTTAGCGGGTAACACCGCTACGAGGGTTCGAATCCCTCTCTCTCCGCCATTCAATTAAAATTTCAATAGGTTGGATTGGTTTTAAATTCTCGAGCTTTTCGTTCTCACGGGTCAAAAACCCAAAATGTGAACGAAATGTGAACGAGAATCTCGAAACCTACGCCGAGCCCACCACTCGAAGCTTACGTGTGGGGTGTAACAAAAGTCTTTCCGATTAGGATGTAGAGCAGCCGCCTTCCAAAGTGGGACCAGGAGTCCCGAGGAGGCCGGATGGGAACGAAAGAGAAGAAGCCGAGGAGCGGAAAGCG
>Ga0163144_10000644_pt1 | contig 81988 bp, 70 predicted proteins | sample OliLak19BULKMAT1_FD_123175 | JGI IMG/M metagenome (GOLD analysis project Ga0163144, IMG submission 123175) | Freshwater microbial mat bacterial communities from Lake Vanda, McMurdo Dry Valleys, Antarctica - Oligotrophic Lake LV.19.BULKMAT1 | ecosystem: Environmental > Aquatic > Freshwater >... | reverse complement strand
GCAACCGAAGAAAATCATTTATGTAAAAAATAAGATGATCAATGTGGTCGTATGAATGAAAATATAACTGATCAAACGTATAGATATAAAATGTCCCGCTATGTATTTAGCGGGACATTTTTTTAGGGAGCTTTTTTAATAAACCGGATCATCGCACTGCTGCCCTCGGTACTGGCGAGATAAGCATCATAGCGTTTATCACCCACCAGGGCCAGCATATAAGATGTATTGGGAGGAATGGCGCCTAAATTCTCTGCCACCATGATCAGCTCATTCGTTTCATTCAGTTCATTGATGGATAATTTAATACTGTATGCATTTCCGGTGAGACGGATATGCTGAAATAATAATTTATCATTTAAAAACAGAGAAATAGAGTCGCCATCTATTTCAGCATTATCATAGAAACGCAACTCCAGTGAATCGCCACTAAGCGGAATTTCTTTGATCAGTACTTTTTTCCGGCTGGTAAATTTCTCTTCAATGGTAGGAGGATTTACCGGCTCAGCTATCACAACAACAGGTTCAGGCTCTTTTTTGGGTATTTCAGGTTTAACGATAGGCTTTTCTTCTATTTTCTGAACGGGAGGAGGTGTAGAAACGATGATCGGCTTTTCGACGGGAATGGTTTTTGGTGGCTCTGTCGTCGGCACAGTCCGTAGTGCGATGCCGGCGATACTATCAATAATTTCCGGGTTATTGGCTCCTACGGTATAATTGTCGATTACAAAATCCCATTCATCTTCAAATTCCGGGTTTCCTGTTTTATCAAGATGTACCTCACCGGTAGGGTTGGTATTATCTTCCTTTTTGGACACTTTTCCATCCAGCATAATTTTACCGCCTCCGGGGCAATTAAAATCTGCTCTGGACAAAAGGGGAACCTTGCCGGGTATTGAAATGCTGAAACGGCCTGATTTTTCCTCCAGCAACTGATCATCCCACCATACAGCACTATTGGTTTCGGAGTCAAAATATCCTTTAATACTGTAACGGCGGTAATTGCTGGCCGATTCGTAGTAATACGAGGTGCCGGTCAGGCTGTCGCCGGTCTGAATGATCTTTACCTCCGCTTTTTGCCGGTTGATCTTTCCTTTCCATGTACCCGTGATCATTTGGGCCGAAATGGTCGAACAAAGGCAAAGACTGGCTATCATTAGTCCAAGATAAAGGGCATAAATACCGGCTTTATTCATACTGATAAACGTTGTAATTAATGAAACGGCTTTTTGGTCTGAATATTTTCCTGTCAAAACTTGTCACAGTTAAAAAAAATCATAACTTTCCCTCCGATACCTTCCGTATGGAAGGTTATTTTTACAATCAACCAAACTCTGTTTATGAAGAAATTGTACTTTCTCCTGCTTGTTATTTTAACATTGACCGGGCAAGTAGCCTGGAGTCAGTGTAATAATACTTCTCAATTTGGAACGGTTAATGCACCCACCAATAATATCCCGGTAAATATTACTACCTGTGCCTTCGGCGGGGAATACAGTACTATTAATGGTTGTGTGGCAGGATCCACTTACCTGTTTACAGCTACTGGCGGATCCGGCAACTTTCTTACAATACGCCAGGGAACCCCGGGTGGTACCGTACTGGGCTTTGGTACATCGCCGGTCAGTGTGGTTTGTACCGTTTCAGGGCCTCTCTTCCTGCACTATAATACAACTGCGGGATGTGGAACTGATGCTATTTGCCATACAGGTATTGTACAATGCACGAGCTGTTCTGCCCCACCTGCAATCCTTAATGATCTTTGTACCGGCGCCATTTCTATTAACTGTGCTCAAACAGTTACAGGAACTACGGTTGGAGCAACTATCGATGCAGTTGGCACCTGTACTACATCTTTAGGTACTGCCCCTGGAGTTTGGTACACTTTTACCGGTAATGGAGCTAATATTACCTTAAGCACTTGTACCGGAACCAGCTTTGATTCAAAGATTGGTGTATTCACCGGCAGTTGTGCTTCCCTCATCTGTGTAATAGGAAATGACGACTTCTGTGGCCTTCAGTCTCAGGTTTCTTTTCCTTCTGTTTTCGGGACGCAGTATTATGTATTAGTTACCGGATTCGGCGCTGCTACAGGAGCATTCAGCCTCACCCGAACTTGTATTTTCCCCAATGAAACCTGCTCGGGAGCTATTAATATTAATTGTGGTCAAACAATAAACGGCAGCACTACCGGAGCTATTATTGACCCGGTAGCAAGCTGCGGCACTTCATTAAATACAGCACCCGGAATTTGGTATTCTTTCCAGGGCGATGGATCTCCGGTTACATTAAGTACCTGCGGTGGTGTATCCAACTACGATACGAAGTTGGGTGTATTTACCGGAACCTGCGGAGCTTTGGTTTGTGTAGCCGGTAATGATGATTTTTGCGCTTTTCAGTCACAGGTATCATTCCCTACGAACTTTGGAGCTATATATTATATACTCGTAACTGGTTTCAGTTCCGGTACGGGTAATTTTTCACTCACCCGAACCTGTGTTCCTATCTGTGCCGGTACTCCGACTGCCGGTACGATTTCCGGCCCTGCTACAGCTTGTGTCGGAAGCACTGGAACGCTTACCTTGTCAGGGTTCTCTCCCTTACCGGGTATCAGCATCCAATGGAGATCTTCAACCGTCTCCGGCGGTCCTTATTCAAATATTCCGGGAGCAACGGGCTCCTCTTTTAATTATACTGCAACCGGTGTTACGACATATTATACCGCAAGAGTGACTTGTTCTAATGGCGGAGCTTTTGCCGACGCAACTCAGTTTACATTGACACAGGGGGCACCGGTTCATTCATCATTAAGCTCAACAGTTACAGTTGATTGCTCTCCGGGTACAGCAACGATCAGCGGTACTGTTATTAATGGCGGTCCTGGTCTTTATACGCATACATTAACAGGCCCTGGTACGATTACAGCTAATGCTTCAACAGGTCCAAACAATAGTACCGGTAACTTTACTATAACAAACTTGCCATTTGGCACGCATACCTTTGTTCTTACCAGCACAGATGGAATTGGATGTACAACTTCGAGTCCTATTTCGGGAGTCATTGTTAAGCAGACACCGGTTATCACTATTATACCTGCTGCACCTGTTATTTGTAACGGAGATATTCTACAATTAACAGCCAGCGTAGCGCCACCGGCATTACTGACATTCTCCCAGGCTGCAACGACCATTATTCCGTCCGCAGGTATTGCCAATCCATATCCATCACAAATAACAATCGCCGGATTGCCAACAACAGGAGTAACTGTTAAGTCAGTGAAACTGGGTAATGTTAATCATACATTCCCGGATGACGTAGACATTGTACTTGTTTCTCCAACCGGCCAGGCAGTAATAATTATGTCTGATGCAGGAGGTAGTGCTGATGCAGTTGGGCTTGATTATATATTTGATGATGCTGCAGGATCACCGATGGCGAATTCAACGTTGAACCCATCAGGAACATACCTACCTACTAATTATGGAGCTGGAGACAACTGGCCTGCACCCGGACCATTGACAGCCCCAACCTCCACTACTTTATCAACTTTCTCCGGAAATCCGAATGGAGATTGGAAACTGTATGTCGTGGATGCCTTTGCCCCTGATGCCGGATTCGTTGGTAACTGGAATATAATCTTCAATATACCTTCACAGGTGGTCTTTAGCCCAATAACAGGGCTATTTACCAATCCAGGTGCTACGATTGCTTATACAGGAACACCAACAACTGTGGTTTGGGCAAGACCAGTAGTAACGACACTTTATACTGCTACTTCAACGGTAGCAGGATGTACTGGTACAGCAACAGTAAACGTAACAGTAAACCAATTACCCGTTATCACTGTTCAGCCAACACCGGCTACACAAACCATTTGTCCTGGTTTCAATGTTACTTATTCTGTTACAGCAACCGGAACAGGTCCACTTACTTATCAATGGAGACAGGGAGCAACCAACCTGGTTAATAATATCCAGATATCAGGAGCAAATACGAATACATTAACGATCAGCAATGTGAATTCAGCTAACACAGGTTCTTATACTGTTTTAGTAACGGGTATATGTGCACCTGCGCTTACTTCCATTCCTGTTGTACTGAATGTGGCTACAGCACCAGTAATCAGCACTCAACCGGCCAACTCGACCGTATGCGTTGGTCAAAGTGCCAGCTTTACAGTAGCTACAGTGGGAAGTGTTCCACCACCCACAATTTATCAGTGGGAGGTAAGCACTGATGCAGGAGTAACATGGACACCACTTACTACAGGAGGTTCATATACTGCCACCTTTACCATTCCGGCTACTGTCATCGGACAGAACAATAGCCGGTACAGGGTACGTGTCACCAATAGTTGCGGTCAGAGCACAACATCTGCATCTGCAACACTTACGGTAAATGCTTTACCAATAGTTACTGCTACCGCATTGACACAAAGAATATGTATCAGCGATACGTTAATTGCATTATCTGGTTCACCTGTGGGTGGCAGCTGGAGTGGTATCGGTGTTTCAGGCTTCAACTTCGTACCGACTGCAACAGCCGTGGGTACTTATAACCTGACATACAGTTTTACCAATCCTGCTGGTTGTACGTCTACCGCAACAGTGGTAGCCAAAGTAGAAGATTGCCCGGAAAGGCTGCGGTTACTGAGAGATGATGCGGTGATACTATTCCCCAATCCGAACAATGGTATATTCAATATCAGAATCAACAGCACATTGTATAATTATATTGGCATGAAAGTCTATAATGTACAGGGCCAGCTAATGAATGGTGTTATTGTGAATGATGTACTGAACTCGCCGGTGTATACGAACCTGGTATATGGCCGTATCGTTCCGATCGATCTTTCACACCTGCCTGGCGGTATTTATATGGTTAAGTTCTTCTTCGACGATGGAGTGAGAACTGCAGAGAAATCCTTCAGAGTAGTGATAGCACGTTAATAATATCAAATTAATACAAAGTATCCCGTCTTTTTTCAAAAGGACGGGATGCTTTTTTGTTGACGGCCGGTGCTGCTTAACTTTGATGATATGCTTGCATCCTCCCTTATTAAAGTACTGCGAAATAACCAGCAGCAATTTCACCCGGTCATTCATTTTGACCCGGCTAAAGATGCATTGCTATCTTTTGATTTTACTTCTCAAAACAAAGAATTAACGCCTGCTGTTTTAACTGATACAAAAAACTTCAGCACCTGGGTAAATGCCAAATTAGCAGAAGCCGGGGCCCGTTATGGTATTGGTGGTTATTCCGAGCATCGCACCGTATATAGTATCAGTAAAGTATTTGATGGAGGTCAGCCGGGTGACGAACCGAGGCGGTTGCACCTCGGAACGGATATCTGGGGAAAACCACATACGGCTGTCATGGCACCCTGCAATGCTCTTGTTCATAGTTTTGCTTTTAATAACCGGTTCGGCGATTATGGTGCTACTATTATTCTTTCGCATATCCTGGAAGGCACCAGTTTCTATACACTCTATGGGCATCTCAGTTTGAGCTCCTTAAAGAACCTGCAGGAAGGTGACCGGATAGAAAAAGGAGATGTGTTTGCAGAGATGGGTATCCCGGCTGAGAATGGAAGCTGGCCTCCCCACCTGCATTTTCAACTCATTGAAAATATCGGGGATTGGAAAGGCGATTTTCCGGGAGTTTGTAAATTTTCTGAAAAAGAAACCTGGCTGGCCAATAGCCCCGACCCGGATACTATCTTACAACTTGACCAGTACATGATTAAAAAAGCCCCGTAAACCGGGACTTTTTTAATAAATTTAATTTGAATGATAAGCGGCAGCAAAATCCCGGGCAAAATCTTCAAGTTTTATTTTTCCCAGTACAGCCGGTTTGTTTTTCCAATAATCTTCCTGGATGGAACCATTGCGGATTGAAGCGCCCATGGTGGTGTAGCCTTGTGCAAGAGGCTGACTGAGTCCTGCACCAAGCATTCCCTGCAAATTTTGCTCATCGCTGAAAGTGACCCAGGGCACACCGGGTTTCCCAACTGCGGAGCTCAAAACTGCTGCAATTTCTGAAGGGTGTCGTTCATCACTGGCAATGTAACGAACTGTATGGCCAGTGAAGGAAAGGCTGTTCAATTCTTCAAATGCTGCATCAGCGATATCGTCGGTATGTACGAGGACTAATTTTTCTTCCGTATCTCCAAAATTACTACCCATAATATTCATTCCTTTGATCATGCCCGCCATGTTATGAAGGTTGTAAAAGAAATAAGCAGGTCGCAGAAATTTTGCGTTGCAGTCTTTGAGATCACCCAGTTGTTCTTCCAGGTAGCCAAGACCATCAATCGGCCCTGTTCCTTTACGTAGATGGGCACCAATACTGCTTAACTGTACCACATGTTTAATACCATTAGTAATAATAGCTGCTACATAATTATCGGCCACCTGTTGCTGATATGCCAACCAATCGGTAACTGCATAATTGGGAGGTATCATCAGGTACACAGCATCTGCACCTGCAAAGGAAGCTGAGACAAAGGCAGCGTCTTCTATTGAACCGACAGCGGCTTTGGCACCCAGGGCTTCAATGTCTCCCCGGTTGGTTTCTTTACTGGTGATTACTGTTACAGTGTGACCTGCTTTAATTAATTTTTCGGTGATGGGTTTGCTGATATTACCCAGCGATCCTGTGATTACATAGTTCATAGATTGTTGTTTTATATTTATAATTGTTTACTTGTATATACAGATGAAAAGGTTAAAAATCAGACCACCAGTTTATCGGCTATTTTACTCATGCTTTGCACCAGTTTGTTACTTTCTTCTTTTCCCAGTATACTGACATACCTAGCGTAGAATTCATTAAGACATTCTTTCATTTTTGGCAACAACTCCTTTCCCTTTGGAGTAGGATAAACATTGGTCATTTTGCCTTCCGTTGTACGGATGACCAGTTTAGCGTCCTCTAATTTTTCTATTAAACGGGTAATGGTACTGGGTTGTAGCTGTAAGTGACTGGCCAGCATAGATGGCTGAACACCGGGTTCTTCAATAGCCATCATCAGTAAATAAGCATGGCTGGGAGACAGATTTACTTTACTCCAGCTATCCTGCGCCAGTTTTTCAATTTTACGGGCAAGTGCATTGGCTGTAAAATACAGGCAATGGCAATACTTACTTTCTGATGTTTTCACGAAATAAAGATAGGGGAACTTTAATTGTATATACAAATATCAGGAGTACAATTTTTCTTAAAGCCTTCCCAAATCCTATTATTACATTTACAGTATGGTTAACCCCAATCTTACAAGCGATAAAGAGAATTTAAGTGCAGCGGACAAGGAGTTTGAAAATAATATCCGGCCTGCACAAATTGCCGATTTTGCAGGACAGGACCAGATCATTGAGAATCTTCGCATATTTATTAAAGCGGCCAAAATGCGTGGCGAAGCCCTTGACCATGTATTATTTCATGGCCCTCCCGGTTTGGGAAAAACCACCCTCTCCAGAATTGTTGCCAACGAGTTGGGCGTTCATATCAAAGAAACATCCGGCCCGGTTATAGAAAAGCCGGGAGACCTTGCTGGTTTGTTGACTAGCCTGGATGCTAACGACGTATTGTTTATTGATGAAATACACCGGCTGAGTACTGTTGTAGAAGAATATTTATATGCGGCCATGGAAGATTATCGTATTGATATCATGATCGACAGTGGCCCGAATGCCCGTAGTATCCAGCTTAACCTGAATCCCTTTACCCTGATCGGGGCTACTACAAGAAGCGGCCTGCTTTCAGCACCCCTGCTATCAAGATTTGCCATCAAATCAAGATTGGAATATTACTCTTCGGCTGTACTGAATAAAATTATTCAGCGATCAGCAAGTATTTTGGGAACACAAATTTCAACAGAGGCCATTAGCGAAATTGGCCGGCGTAGCCGCGGAACCCCCCGTATCGCCAATGGTTTATTACGACGTGTCAGGGATTTTGCCCAGGTCTTAAATGATGGTGCCATTGATTTTGGCATCACCCAGCATGCATTGAAAGCACTGAATGTTGATGAATATGGCCTGGATGATATGGACAACCGGATCCTGCAGACCATCATTGAAAAATTTAAAGGCGGACCAGTAGGGATCACTACCATCGCTACGGCTGTTGGAGAAGAGTCCGGTACCCTGGAAGAAGTATATGAACCCTTCCTTATACAGGAGGGCTTTTTACAACGTACACCCCGGGGAAGGGAAGTAACAGCCAAAGCCTATGAGCATCTTGGTAAAACAAAACCCGGGAACACAGGTACGCTGTTTTCTTAAATAAAGAAAGGATTACAAGTCTCCCTGTAATCCTTCTTAATCCCATTATCTTATTGCTATACTATGGTTGCACAACGAGCCGGAAGCCGTTACCATGTATGTTTACGATCTCAATCTTATCATCATCTTTTAAATACTTGCGGAGTTTGGCAATATACACATCCATGCTGCGACCATTAAAATAGGTATCGCTACCCCATATTTTCTTTAAGGCCTGCTCTCTTGGTAAGAGGTCGTTCAGGTACTCAGCCAGCATTTTCAGTAATTCATTTTCTTTGGGAGATAATGTTTGTGTAATGCCACTATGGGTCAATTGCCGCAGTTTGGGGTTGAAGTGGTAACTGGCAAGGTCAAATTCCTTGTTTTCACTTTCCTTATTCTGCTCCTCGTTCCTTTTCAGGATGGCTTTTATTTTCAGCAACAACACTTCGCTGTCAAAAGGTTTGGTGATATAATCATCAGCCCCGAGTTTATAACCCTGTATCACATCTTCTTTCATGGTCTTCGCACTGAGGAAGAACAGGGGTATATCAGGATCAACATCTCTTATTTCTTCAGCCAGGGTAAAGCCGTCCATATTAGGCATCATTACATCCAGCAGGCAGAGGTCAAATTTTTCCCGTTGAAAAGCAGCCAGGCCAAGGCGGCCGTCTCTTTCCAGAGTTACATCGTAATCGTTCAGTTCAAGATAGTTCTTCAAAACACTTCCGAGATTCGGATCGTCTTCGCACAACAAAATTTGAGGTTTTTTAGTATCCATTTTCCAGTGGTTTTATTATTGGTGACAAATAAAGTTAAAGCATTTCAGGGGTTAAAGAATACAGGACCAATATTTTGTTAAAACAGCCTTGTTTCAACCACATTGCGCTCTACTTTTGCTTTATATAATAAAAACTGTGCCATGCACATAACGAATGACAACCGGATGAAAAAACTCATTGTTATCGGGGACTGTTTGCTGATAAAACCCAATCAGACCGATGAATGCACAGCTAATGGACTGTACCTTTCACCCTGTTTACAGGAAAAGCCTGCCTGCCGGTAGGGAGGGAAAAAGTGCAACTGGGCTTAGTGATAAAAACAGGCCCGGGTTATCCGATAACCATGCCAGTAGAGGAAGAAAGCTGGAAAGCTGAGGAGGGGCAGGAAAAATATATACCCCTCCAGGCCAATGAAGGCGACCTGGCCATCTTTTTACTCAGCGGGGCAACTGAAATGATCCCGATAACAATCGGCACGATAAAGAAAAATATTTTACCGTGCCGCAGGGAGCCGTGCTGATGCTGGAACGGGAAGAAGATTTATAAGCAACCAAAACTTTCATTTAACTTTCTATCAAATTTATTCCGATGGCAGACCTGGCAAAATTTCTGGAAGCCGTAACAGCAGGCTATACATTCAAAGGCGAGTGTTTTAAGATCGGGGGAGCCATGCTTGACGGAACTGTTGTACCCGGAGCCGATGTATTGATCCCGTTGAAAACAATGAATCGCCATGGCCTGATAGCCGGTGCTACCGGAACCGGCAAAACCAAAACCCTGCAAATGCTGGCAGAAGGATTGAGTGATGCCAGCGTACCTGTACTGTTCATGGATATCAAAGGAGACCTGAGTGGTATCGCTGCGGCTGGAACGGTCAATGATAAAATAACAGACCGCTGCCAAAAATTAAACATCACATTCAAACCTACAGCCTACCCGGTTGACCTGCTTACATTAAGTAACCAGAAAGGAGCAAGACTAAGGGCCACGGTTAGTGAATTTGGCCCGGTACTGCTTTCCAAGATCCTGGGATTGAATGATACCCAGGGTGGTTTTGTTGCGATGATCTTCAAATATTGTGATGATACCAAACTCCCACTGCTGGATCTAAAAGATTTTATCAAGGTATTACAATTTGTCAGCGATGAAGGCAAGGCTGAATTGGAAAAGAACTACGGAAAAATTTCTACTACTTCTACCGGCACGATATTGCGAAAAGTAATTGAACTGCAACAACAGGGGGCCGATGTTTTTTTTGGTGAAAAAAGTTTTGAAGTGGAGGACCTGCTCCGTATCAACGAAGAAGGGAAGGGAATGATCTCAATCGTGCGGGTGACCGATCTGCAGGACCGCCCAAAATTATTTTCCACCTTTATGTTGCAGTTGCTGGCCGAACTCTACGCTACCTGCCCGGAAGAAGGTGATATGAATAAACCAAAATTAGTAATGTTTATAGATGAAGCCCATCTAATTTTCCAGGAAGCTAATGAGGCACTGTTGCAACAAATTGAAACGATTATTAAACTGATCCGTTCCAAAGGGATCGGTATTTATTTTTGTACCCAAAACCCAATGGATGTTCCGGCGCCGGTGTTGGCGCAATTAGGATTAAAAGTGCAGCATGCATTGCGGGCCTTTACTGCCGCTGACCGGAAAGTGATCAGGCAAACTTCAGAAAATTACCCGGAAACAAGCTATTATAAAACGGAGGACCTCATCACCCAACTGGGAACGGGTGAAGCATTAGTGACCATTCTGAATGAAAAAGGAATTCCTACACCCCTGGTGCATTGTATGATTCGGCCACCACAGAGCCGGATGGACATATTAACAGATAGCGAAATCGATACATTGGTCATCAAGTCAAAGATCGCAGCAAAGTATAACGAAGTAATAGATAGCAAAAGTGCATATGAAATACTTACCGAAAAATTAGAAGATGCCGCTAAACGGGATGAAGCCCAAAAAGATGACGAAGCGGAGAAGAAGAATACAACGAAAAAAGAAAAAGGATTTTTTGATGACCCTGTAATAAAGAGTATGACAAGGACGGCCGGGAATTCTATTGTAAGAACATTATTAGGTGTATTGGGATTGGGTGGGCGGAGTCGACGCAAGAGTTTATTTTAATTTGACCCAACCTGACGCATCCATTTCAATTTTATTTTCAGCCTGGAGGAATTCGATCACCTTCCAGGCTTTTTCTTTTTTAATACCGTTTAATTTTAATAGCAGATCCCGGGTGTGAAGCGATTCATATTTCACCATATTGATGATCCGGTGATGCAGGGCTTCGAATTCTTCTTTTGTTAAGTGACTGGCTTTTTGCCGCAAACAATTATCACAAATGCCACAGGGCCTGATAGTAGCATCGCCAAAATAAGCACCAATGATCCGGCTGCGACATTGGGCTTCTTCCTTTATATAGCCTACCATTTGTTTCATCCGCTGCTGAAATTGTTCTTTCCGTTTGGCATAAGCCACCATATCTATGGTGATATCTTCTGCTTTGATACGGTGACGTAGCAGGTACAATTGCGGGGTATCTTTTTGTGGCTTGTAGGCAATAATACCCAGCCTTTGCAGATCGAGCAACTGTTTTTTTACTTCGGTCAGATCCTGTTTTAAAAGTCCCGCCATCATTCGTTCTGAAATCGAGACGGGCTGGTCAAAAATTCCTTCATAAGCCCTGAGTAAGGTTTTGATCACCGGTTCCAGTTGCGGGTGGGCTGTTTCAAATTCATGCAGGTAGCTTTTGCTGCTGGTAAACATAGCGGAAGATGACAGGAAAACCTGTTCATTAAAAGCCAGCCAGCCTTCCTGTTCCAACGCCTTTAAAGCATAGAGTGCGGTATGGCTTGTTAGTTTGAACTTTCGTAAAAAATCAGCGATATCAAAATCATAATATTCGCCTTCGCCAGTGCCGGTAGGTATTTGCAGGTAATTGGCAACAGCCTGGTACACATTCCGGGTATCTTCCAGCGAAGGAAAACGTAAAGCAGCCAACTCTTCCAATTCCTGGAGATCTCTTTCATCATATAAGAGGACAGCATAGGAGGTCTTGCCGTCTCTTCCTCCACGTCCGGCTTCCTGGTAATAATTTTCCAGACAATCCGGGGTATCGGCATGAACTACCGTTCTTACATCGGGTTTGTCAATACCCATTCCGAAGGCATTGGTACAAACAATAACCCTTGTTTTATTATTGACCCAGGCTTCCTGTTTTTTACTTCTTTCTTCCTGTACCAGGCCAGCATGATAAAAATCTGAGGAAATATGTTGCAGCTGGAGCAATTCACTGATCTCTTTGGTTCTCTTCCTGCTTTTGCAATAGACAATCCCTGACCCCGGCACTTTTTTGAATATTTCAATGATCTTATTGATCTTGGAATCGACTTTGAAAGCACTGTAAGAAAGATTTGGTCTTTCGAATGACTGGCGAAAGACTTTCGGATCCGTAAATTCAAGTTTGACACAAATGTCTTTTTGAACTTCCGGAGTGGCAGAAGCCGTTAGCGCAATAAAAGGAATGCCAGGTAATTCTTCTCTTAATGCAGCAATCCGTAAATAGGGCGGACGAAAATCATATCCCCATTGTGATATACAATGCGCTTCATCCACTGCGATGAGGCGTATATCCAGGCCGGGTAAATATTCTTTGAACAGAGAGGTTTCTAAACGTTCAGGGGAAACATAGAGAAACTTACAATTACTCTCCGAGGCTACTTTAAAAGTATTGATCACTTCTTTACGGCTCATGCCGGAGTAAATGGCAAAAGCAGTGATACTTTTTTTCCGGAGATTTTCTACCTGGTCCTTCATCAGGGCGATCAAAGGGGATATCACCAAACACATACCTTTACTGGCCATGGCTGGCACCTGGTAGCAGAGTGATTTGCCGCCACCAGTCGGCATCAGGGCTAAACAGTCTTTTCCATCCAGCACGGCATGGATAATATCTTCCTGCAAAGGCCGGAAGGTATCAAAGCCCCAGTATTGTTGTAGTATTTTCAGTGGTTCTGCCAAGCGAGAAGTAAGTTTTTTAAAACGACAAATTAATGCTTTGTCATTACTTTTCCCGCTTCCGGAAAACAATCAATTCCACCCGTCGGTTCATTGCCCTGCCTCTCGGGGTGCCGTTGTTGGCAATGGGTTTTGATTTACCAAACGGGTGTACTTCTACCGATGAAGTCACCACAATATTATTTTGCAGTAACCACTGTCGTACCGTTTCACATCGTTGCAGGCTTAGTTCAAGATTGCGGTTTTCTGTTCCAATAGAATCTGTATGGCCTTCTATATAGATACTAACGATTGGCCTGGCGGAATCTTTGTTGTGAAAAAATGTTTCCAGCATACTTAACGCACCGGTTTTCAGATTGGCTTTATTGAAATCAAAAAACACATCTCCCAGTTTCAGCGTATCTGGTTTTGCTAGGGCAGGTGCTGGTTCTTTGATGGTTGTGATATATATACTATCTGTTTGGGTGAAAGTAATGGCCAATTCGCCCTTACCATATAAGGAATAGTCCATTTCTTTATGCCGGAAATTATAGTTGTAAATTATCTCTTTGTTCAGCATGAAACCGGCACAGGGTATTTCTTTTTCGTTCTCAGGGATCAGCTGGAAGTTGTCGAGTACCAATGATACCGTTTGTGTACCGGTCAGTTTTTTTTTGCCTCCCACTATATCTTCCTGCACAAAAGTACCGAAGGTTAGGTACTTTTCTGTGCCATTGGCGACGAAGCTGTATTCAAAAGAATAAAAATTTGTATTGGGAACCGGTTTTATGGATACAATACTGTCCGGTCTCATGCTTTTGGCATAAGGTCTTCCCGGAACATAAAATTTTTCTCCCAGGCATATCCCGGCTGTAAGTATCAATTTGGGATTTAACAGGGCCGATAATATCCCTTTAAAACTATAGCGGTTACCTTTTTGTAAACTACATGGAAGTATAGTGCCGATAACTGGAGTAAAGCCGGAATAACCCAACCAGTTGTAATAGATACCAAATGAATTGCTGCCCAGCCGGGTCGAATCTTCTTCCTTCCCCAGCATCTGTGCCTTTACTTCTTTCAGGTAAAACCATCCTTCCACCCCGCATTCCGCTTTGTATTCGGTGCACGTATTCACGTCTTCAAATCCACCATTGAGTAACAGGTTCGTTTGTGCATCGCTGCTATTCAAATACAGCAATAAGGCTGTTAGTAATAGCAATGTTTTATTTCGGCGAAATAGGGCTGGCATTTTGTTTTAACCGTTGACCGTGAAAATAGAATTATTTGCAGCTAAAACGATTTCAGTTTAGTTAAATCCCTGACGGATTTCCTACACTACTTTTTTGATAAATAACCGTACAGAGTTGATGGCCAGTACTACATCACTCATCCCCATGACGAGGGCGCCAAATGTAGGGGTTAAAAAACCAAAAGCGGCCACCGGGATGGCAACAATATTATAAGCAAAAGCCCAGAACAGGTTTTGTTTGATGGTAATATAAGTGTGTTTGCCCAACCCTAATGCGGCCGGAAGATTTTTTAATCCATGGTTCATCAATACCACCTGTGCAGATTGCATGGCTATCTGCGATGCATCATTCATCGAGATACCTATTGTTGCTTTGGCCAGAGCCGGCGCATCATTAATACCATCTCCTACCATGGCGGTAGGTACAAGGGCACTTAGTTCCGTGATTTTATTTAATTTTTGTGCTGGTGTTTGTTCTGCGAATACGGTATCAATTCCCAATACTGCCCCCAGTTGCCTGCAATTGGCAAGCCGATCGCCACTGAGTAAGATGGTTTCAATTTTTTTACCGTGTAAATAATCGATCACCGATTTTGCTTCCGGTCTTATTTCATCCTTTACATCGATCCATCCGAAGAGCACATTATTTTTCAATATGTAAACATTATGGCTGTCATCGTCAGTTAGTTTTTCTGCTACTTTAAAAGAACCAGCCCACCAGGTATTGCCTTCCATGTCTTCCGCTTTCATACCCAGTCCTTTTACTTCTTCGATCTTCTTCCACCGGATCTCGTCTTTTGTTTTCCACTCCGTCGTTATACTTTTTGCGATCGGGTGATTAGAAAATTTTTCAATACTATAAACGATTTTCTTAAACGTTGCTTCTTCCTCCACTATTGAATTAAAATCACCTATAACAAACTTACCGGTGGTCAGTGTTCCTGTTTTATCGAATACTACCTGCCTGATATCTTTAAAGGCCTCCAGGCTGGTTGCATTCCGGAAAAGAATACCGGTCCGGGCTGCCCGTCCTAATCCGACAGCAATCGCAGCAGGGGTAGCCAATCCCATGGCACAGGGACAGGCGATCACCAACACTGCAATGCTACGCATGAGTGCAGGAGTAAAATCATTTAATACGATCCAGTTAACGATCAATGTTACCGCTGCAATACCGAGTACAACCGGGATAAAGATGGCGCTAATCCTGTCAGCGAGCAATTGCATCGGAGGCTTTTCACCCTGCGCCTGTTTTACCATATTGATAATGCCGGATAACACCGTATCGTTTCCGACAGCGGTTACCTGTGCTTTTATCGTTCCGTCACTGATCAGGCTGCCCCCGATCAGTTTGTCTTTAGCAATTTTACGTAGAGGGGCACTTTCCCCGGTTACGATGGCTTCGTTTACCTGTGCATCACCCCAGAGAATTTTACAATCAATAGGTACCTGCTCACCACTTTTTATTAGTAGCAAATCACCAACTTTCAGTTGTGTGTTCTCTACCTGGAAGATGTGTTCTTTATGCTCATCATCAAAAGCGATCATATTGGCCATAACTTTCTGCGATTTGGCCAGTTTGTTTAATGCCTTTTGAGTAGAGGCGATCGAAGACTCTTCCAGGTAATTGCCTAAAAAAACCAGGGTGATAATGGTTGCAGCTGTTTCATAAAACATATATTTATCTGCCTGCCCTGTCATTGAACCATACAAACTATAAAAGAAAGCTGCGGTAGCTCCAATGGCGATGAGCACATTCATATTGGGCATACCGTTGCGAATGCTTTTCCAGGCACTTTTGCCAAAGAAGCTCATACCGACCAGGTAAACAGGTATGGTTAATGCCAGTTGAACCCAATCGTTCATGAGCCAGTGAATATGCAGACCCGGTAGCATGTGCAGCATTAGTAGGATCGTAAAAGGCAGGCAAAACCAAAATCGTAGCAGATGTGTAGAAAGAAATTTTAAAGAACCGGCCTTATCATGGCTATGCACGTGCTCGTGGGTATCCTGGTCTACCACTTTATATCCAAGATTTTGAATGCCTTTGTTTATTTTTTCTTCTGCTATCGCTGTATCAGATTCAAACAGCACATCACCGGTGGCAAAATTCACTTTTACATTTTTGAGCCCCTGTTTTTCCAGGTATTTATGAATATTGAGTGCGCAGGTATTGCAATCCATCCCGTCTACTTTCCATTGTACCTTTTCCATAGCGCAAAGTTACCCAAACTAGTAAAGCACCTTTTCCGACAAAGGAAATATGTTTACAACATGGTTGTAGATCGCGTTAAATTTGTGTCATGGAATGGATATTCACTCTTGATAATATCAACATGGTTGCAAAAGAATTCTGGAAGGCAACGGAAGGGAAAACGGTTTTTGCTATTCATGGGCCAATGGGTGCAGGCAAAACAACTTTTATTCATGCTTTGTGTGATGCAAAAGCGGTGAAAGATGTGGTAGGAAGTCCTACTTTCTCCATTATTAATGAATATCAGTATGTCCCGGTAGATATCGGGAGTGAAGGAACAACAAAAGTACTTTTTCATCTGGACCTTTACCGGTTAAAAAATGAAGAGGAGGCGGTGAGGGCCGGGGTTGAGGACGCATTTTACAGCGGTTATATCTGCCTGGTTGAATGGCCGGAGAAAGCCCCGGGCATTTTCCCTGATAGTACAACACATGTTTATATCGAAATGGTTGATAGTACAACTCGAAGGCTGAAAATCAGCAATAATTAGTTATTTTTGAAGACAGCCTTAACCAATCATTGCAACCCACTTCATGAGCCAGCAGAAACCAAAAATAAGCACTTCTTTCAGCTACGAAACATTAGAAGAAACCCTGGATATTAAGCCAAAGGCAGAAGGAATGATGATTGGCATTCCTAAAGAGATCGCTTTCCAGGAAAACCGGATTGCACTTACACCTGATGCGGTCAGTGTGCTTATTAGTAACGGCCATCAGGTGATGATTGAACACAACGCCGGGGAAGCTTCTCATTTCCGTGACAAGGATTACAGCGAAGCCGGAGCCAAGATCGTATATGACCGCGAAACGGTTTTTAAAGCGCCTTTGCTGGTCAAGAGTGCACCCATCATTGATGAAGATCTTCCCTTACTGCAATTGAACCAGATCATTATTTCCCCGATCCATCTTTCTGTGATGAAAGCTGAGATACTGGAGAAGATGATGGAAAGAAGAATAACGGCCATTTCATTTGAGAACCTGAAAGACGACAGCGACTCTTATCCAATAGTCCGCAGCATGAGCGAGATCGCCGGTAGTGCTGTTATGCTGATAGCGGCACAGTACCTCGGTTCCGCTAATCATGGTAAGGGTGTATTGTTGGGTGGCATTTCGGGTATTGCACCTACCAAAGTCATTATCATCGGTGCAGGTATAGTAGGAGAATATGCTGCCCGGGCAGCTTTGGCATTGGGAGCATCTGTAAAAGTTTTTGATAATAGCGTATATCGTTTAAAACGATTACAGAATAATATAGGTCACCGTCTCTGGACATCCGTAATAGAGCCGAGAATGCTGGCTAAGCAACTAAAGACCTGCGAAGTAGCGGTGGGTGCACTGGGTTCCGAAACTGGCCGCACTCCAATGGTAGTTGCCGAAGAAATGGTGAGCAATATGCGGCCGGGTTCTGTTATTATTGATGTGAGTATTGACCGGGGTGGTTGTTTTGAAACCTCGGAGATCACTTCGCATGAACATCCCATCTTTATGAAATATGGGGTGATTCATTATTGTGTGCCCAATATTCCTTCGGGTTTTTCCCGTACGGCTTCGCAGGCAATCAGTAACGTATTGATGCCATTATTATTAGAAGCAGGCGAGGAAGGTGGATTTGAAAAGTTGCTATGGCACCAGATACATCTCCGGGCCGGCATTTATTTGTTTAAGGGGGCACTTACTAATTTCTATCTTAGCCAGCGGTTTGATTTAAAGTATACGGATTTGAATTTGTTGATTGCGAGTCAGCGATAACACCCGTCTGACTATTAAAAATATAATTATGAAAAAATTACTCATATCAATTGTTATTTTCACACTTATTGGTTGTGCTGAAAAAAAGTCGTGGACAAAAGATGCCCTGGTGAATGATTGCCTCGGAAATTTGATCAAGAAAAATGAGAAGGAAAAAAGATATACTTCAATGGAGATTGCACTCCTGTGTGACTGCATGGCGGACAAAATGTTGGTAAAGTACAAATCTGTAAAAGAATCTAATAGGGATAAAGAAGGGGCAACAGCAATAGGTCGTGATTGTGCGATGGAAGTTTTAAAAAGATAAGAGTGATTTGCCTTGACTTGAATTTACTGATTGTGAGTCAACGATAACACCCGGGTGACGATTTAAAATAGTTTTATGAAAAAACTCATTTTCTTAATCGTTATTCTCACAGTAATTGGTTGTGCTGACAAAATACCATCGACAAAAGAAGTTGTGGTGAATGATTACCTGGAGATTTTACTAAGGGAAATGAAGAGCAAAAAATGTTCAGCACTATACAACTGGCAAAGATTTGCAATTGTCCATCAGAAAAGATGCTGGGGAAATATAAATCCCTAAAAGAATTTAACCGGCATAAAGAAGGTTCGGGGCAAATAGGAGCAGACTTGGCGCAGCAAATTATAAAGGAGGAAAATTCACCTCTGATTAAGTAGTATATGTTTCAATACTTATAATCGCTAATATTAATTTTTTCCTTACAAAACCTGTATTCCACTTCATCATTGCTGCTCACCACTACCAACCTGTATTTACAATAATGATCAATAAGACGATGATATAATTCAATCCCCTCACTATCAAGGTTGGTACAAGGTTCATCCAGCAATACAATAGCTGTATCAGAAAAAATACACTGCGCCAGCTTTACCCGTTGCTTCATACCGGAAGAGTAATTCCGGATTTGTTTGTTGACGGCTTTTTGCAAACCTATAGTTGAAATAATATGGTTAGTTGTTACACCGGGCAAAAACGGCTTAAACCCATGATGAAAATTTAAAAACTCTGTCAGCGTCATTTCTTCCACCACTTCTAAGTAAGGAGCACAAATGGAAACATGAGTGTAAATGTTGTCAGTTGTCAGTTGTCGGTTGACCGGCTTTATATTTGAAGGCTCATCGGGCAACTTGTATTCAATCTTTCCCTCATTAATATACATGTTTCCGCTTAGAGCTTGCAGCAACGTACTCTTTCCTGAACCATTTGGCCCGGTGATGGCATACGATTGACCTGCTTCAAATGTATAATTGAAATGACGGAATATCCAGTCACGGTTAAACCGTTTACCGGCGTCAGACAGGCAGATCGTCATCGCTGCTGCCTTTGGTGAAACGTTTGATGATACCTCTTCCGCTTTCACGGATGAAAGTTACTATTTCATCCCGTTCATCGGTGGCGGGCATTTCTTCTTCAATATACTCCACCGCCTGGCTGGTGTTCATGCCTTTATTGTATAATACCCTGTAGATATCAAGAATATGGTTGATCCGTTCTACGCTGAAACCTCGACGCTTCAAACCAATTGAATTCACGCCGGCATAGCTTAATGGAGTCCGGCCAGCTTTAATATAAGGCGGCACATCTTTACTGACCAGCGAACCACCGCTGATAAAGGAGTGGGCACCGATCTTGACAAACTGGTGCACCGCACACATACCCGCCAATATAGACCAGTCGCCAATCGTTACATGCCCGGCTACCTGGGTATTATTACTGGTGATACAATTGTCTCCCACCAGGCAATCATGGGCAAAATGGCAATAGGCCATGATCAGGCAGTTCTTGCCAATGACTGTTTTATCCCGGTCTTTGGTACCCCGGTTCACCGTTACAAACTCACGGATCGTGGTGCCATCACCAATATAAACATTGGAATATTCTCCCTGGAACTTCAGATCCTGCGGAATGGCTGCTATAACAGCACCGGGAAAAATGCGGCAGTTCTTGCCGATCCTCGCACCCTCCATGATCGTTACATTGGAGCCAATCCAGGTGCCATCACCAATTTCCACATCCTGGTGAATAACAGTGAATGGATCGATCTTGACATTGGTCGCCAACCTTGCGTTAGGATGAATATATGTGTGAGGATGAATCATGCAGTAAATTAAAAATCGCCTTTTTTCCAGACAGGCAGGCAAAGTTAGCAGATACCACCAAAATTGGAAGTTTTTTTAGCTCTATATTGTTAAAAATCAGTTGAAATACGGGAAATCAAAGTCACAACATTAAATTTCAGACGGATTTAGTAGATTTGCAATTACCAATGCATAATCCCCCGGACATATTAGCCTTAGCCTACAAGCAATCGATCATGCAGGATCAGCTCGTAGTGTTGCAGGAAAGGGAGCAGCAGATCCCTGGTTCTGTCAATTATACCATCAGCCGTTACACTCGTAACCAGCAATGGAATATTGAAGACACCGGAATGCTCGTGTATCACTACGAAAAAACAAAGCCTAAAGAAAATTATCTAGAACTCCGTTTTTGTGTAAGCGGCAACGTGTATTGCCGGAAAAAAAATACGGAATGTGATTTGTGCCAGTTCAGCGCTTCCAAAACATGTATGGAAAGGGTGGATAGCGTGGATATCGTAAGCTTTAAATTTTCTCCTACTCATCTCAGCCAGTTTGTCAAACCAAGAAAGGGTAATGCAGTGCTCACAGATGATATCCTGAATTTTGATCACCGGTCTTCCTTTACTAAGATATTACCGCTCTGTGGTAAGACAAGAATGGTACTGGAAGGGGTATTGAACCATACGTACAGCGGCAGCCTCGAAAATATTTATATCAATGCCCAAACACAAATGCTGTTATTATACAGTCTTGATTGTATGCTGGGCGAAAAAGAAATAGATGTTGTCAATTGCAAGTTCCTCGCCAATGAACTGGACCGGGAAAAAATTGTAAAAGCAAGGGAGATACTTTTGCAGCATATTGGTGAACCTATCACCATTAAAGAGTTGAGCCGTAAAGTGGCCATCAATGAATGTTACCTGAAAAAAGGCTTTAAAGAATTATTCGGCACTACTGTATTTGACTTCTACCAAAGCCAGCGGATGGAACATGCCAAGTATCTTTTATATGAAAAAGGACTGAGCGTAACAGAAGTTTCCATGTTACTGGGTTATTCCTCCATTTCTCACTTCTCGACAGCATTCAAAAAGCATACGGGGCTGAAACCATGTGAATTATTACTGCGCTAATAAATCCTGACTCTATCTTTCGATAAACGCAGGAGGAGCGTATATTTAAAATATTCGTTTCTGTTGATTGGACTTCGAAATTTCGTTTTTCATTTCGTAACCAGTTATATTATTATATTTTTTCCACTTAAGGAATATTCGATACAATGAATAACTCATTGACCTAAGTTCCATTTAAGGACTGGGTTTAATACGTCTTCTTCAGGGCAGGATCAGTGATGATAATATAATCTCCCAACTTACTAAACTTCTCCCAGTCAGGACTGGCAAATGAACTGTCGCTGAAACAACTGATATTTATTATTTTCAATTTGGTATTTCTGTTTTGCAATTGTGCTGCAGTACCAAGCTTTTCATCACAATGGAAACGGCCTGCCAGGTGAAATATTTTCTTGTCTTTATTTTTCTTCCAGTAGGTATAAATGCTGTGCGCCATACCTGCATCCCAAAGGCTTTGACTGTAAAAGATGCGGGAATTACCGGTGCCAGGGCTTCCACCCTGCATAAATTCCATAAACTTTTCCCGATAGCTGCCGGTAGCCGTGTCATAGGGCAACCGGGGTAAAAAACGCTTCGATGATTTTGGAAGGCTGTCTAATGAATGCATCCCTTTACGGCTTACCATATTTACATATCGTCTTGGTGTGTTGGCGGCAATTACATCCAGCTTGTTTATTCTTGCTATTTCCACAGCCGGTTTATAGTCTTTATAGTTATTCCATGCTCTTGCTTCTTTTATCATTCTTTCTTCGCTGATAAAACCGTTTAAATATTCATTCAGGACCAACTGGCAATCCGTTTCAAACATTTCCATACTAAGGGCCAGTTTGCTGCCATAATTTTTGTGTAGCGAGTTAAATATTTCTTTTTCCATATAATGCCCTGCACTATCATTATGCTCCTCTCCAAAAAATAGTACATGTGCATCCTTACAATCAGCAGCAATCTGATCCGGGGAAGTTAATTGTTTGGTATGGGTATTATAAATTTTGTAATGCTTTTCAATTCCATTTTGTGAAAATGACAATAGGCAAATGAAGAAACTTGTAAGTAAAAATGGAATTTTCATTATTTTATATTATGCTACAATTTACATAGAAATAAGCGGCGATGGATTAAGCTGCTACCATTATTTTTGCTTAAATGTTATCTATGACACCGGATGTATTCAACCAGTTGGCCCGTAACCGACGCTCTATCTTCCCCGATCAGTTTGATACGGATAAAAAGGTAGACGATACGATTATCATGGAGATACTCACCAACGCCATCTGGGCACCTAATCATGGCAGGGTAGAGCCCTTGCAGCTTACGGTGTTTTGCGGTAAAGGGGTACAAAAATTTGCACATTTTCAAAGTGAGTTGTGTAAAAGCCTGGCTGGAGATAATCTAAATGAAATTACTTACAGCAAATTACAACAACAACTCCTCAAAGCTTCTCATATAATAACTATTGGTATGAAACGAAGTCAGTATAAAAATATACCGGAAGTTGAGGATATTGAAGCTGTGGCTTGTGCAGTACAAAACATATACCTGTCAGTAGCTGCCTATGGACTCGGTGGTTACTGGACCACTGGCGGTATCACGTATAAGGAAGAAGCAAAATCTTTTTTCGGTTTGGGAGATAATGACAGGCTGCCTGTTTTTTTCTATATTGGACATATTGCCATCCCATCTACCGGTGCCACCCGGAAAACCATAGAAGAAAAAGTAAACTGGATAAAAGAGTAACTATGCGAAAACAACCTGAAACTCCACCTTATCATATTTACTACCCGGTAAAAGTGACAAAAAGTAAAATTGCGGGAATGGGTGCTTATGCGGTACAAAAAATTCCTGCCAGAAAAAAAATTGGCGACCTCGGTGGTGTTATCATTACCATGAAGGAAGCGCTGAAGCTGATCAGGGATTTAAAAGTTATTAATATGGTTGAGCTGGAAGATGACCTGGCCCTGAATGCATCTGCCAGCCCGAATGATATGCGTTTCATCAATCATTCCTGCGGGCCGAACACCTTCCTGCGGGTATTGAAAAACAGGGTGGAATTTTATGCCCTGAAAAATATCAGGAAAGGAGAAGAATTAAGTTGCGATTATGGCGAAACACATCATGAAGGAACATTACCATGTAAATGCGGCGCCAAAAATTGCCAGGGTTTTATTTGAGCAATTACAAGATGAGAAAAGGATTTGTTATATTATTATTGATCACCGGCAGTATATTATCTGTTTCATTTATGAAACAGAATCAAATGAACAGCCCGGCCAGGCTCCGTAAGCTATATTCACAAACACCGGATAAATGGCCCGCACCTACCATTGATGCTGGAGTGGAATGGATAGAGTTGGGCATTCTCCCGGAAAGTCCGCTGGAAAAATACAAAGATTCGCTCCGGCACACCATTGAGCTCGGAAAAAGTTTGTTCTTTGATACCCGGTTGAGCGGATCCGGAAAGATCAGTTGTGCCAGTTGTCACCAGCCGGAACTCAACTGGACAGATGGGATCCAACGGTCATTCGGGCATGACAGTACAATCAATAAAAGAAATTCTCCCACGATCCAGCATACCTGGTTCTATAAAAAACTTTTTTGGGATGGAAGAGCAAGGGATCTCGAAGACCAGGCATTCGGACCTATTAATAGTGAAAGCGAAATGCATGGTGAAATGCGGGAGTTGCCTTTCAAACTCCGGCAAATAAAGGGCTATGCAGCTTTGTTTGATTCCGCATATGGCGACCCCCGCATTGATCCTGACAGGATCGCCCATGCTATCGCCATTTTTGAAAAAACTATTGTGAGTCGTAAAAGCAGGTTTGATGAATTCCTGGCCGGTAAAAAGAATAGCTTAAGTAATAGCGAACTAACAGGGTTGCATGTATTTCGTACAAAGGCCCGCTGTATGAATTGCCATCACGGACCTCTTTTTTCGGATAACCAGCTTCACAATAACGGGTTTGCTGATGGAGATGAAGGTTACTATAAAGTAAGCCACCAGGAAGAAGACCGGGGGAAATTAAAAACCCCCTCACTGCGGGATGTGATGAAAACAGGCCCCTGGATGCATAACGGAAGCAGCAAACACGTGATCGATATTATTGAATTATACAGCAAAGGGCCCAATACCCCCGATAAACTTGTAAAGCCCCTGATCTTATCAGCAAAAGAGAAGGATGCTTTATTGGCTTTTCTAAAGACCATCTCGGCCCCACCCTTGGAGTTTAAAAAGCCTGTTTTACCTGATTAGACAACTATTTCGGGCTAAAAGCTATCTTTGCTTTCCAAATACTCAAAATCTTTAAAAATTATACGTATGAAAAAATTGTTTCTCACACTGGCCATTGCAGGTTTTGGATTGATTGCCAATGCACAACCACCTGCCGGTGATGCCAAACCCGGTGATTGGTATGGTGATAAAGTAACGGCTGATGGTGCTGCAGACATCAATGATGTAGTAGTAAAATTAAATGAGGGTAAGGAAATGGAGGATGTAAAAGTAAAAGCGAAAATCGTGGAAGTCTGTCCTAAAAAAGGGTGCTGGTTAAAATTGGAATTAAATGATGGCAGCACGGCCATGGTGAAAATGAAAGACTATGGTTTTTTCCTCCCCGTTTCGGCCAAGGGCAAAACAGTGGTGATTGATGGCGATGTAAAGATCAAAACAACTTCTGTAGCGGAACTAAAACATTATGCAAAAGATGCCAAAAAATCCAAAGAAGAAATAGATGCTATTACCAAACCCGAAAAAGAAGTTAGGGTAACAGCAAAAGGAATTGTAGTGGTGGAATAAGCTATTTCCCCCGCTTTATAACAAAGGCTGCTCTATATTGAGCAGCCTTTGTTATTTGTCACCAGCCAGTCAGTTTCCTTTTTGCGTAAACCGTTTTTCCTTTTACGTAACTAATTCCAGGTGATACTTGTACACCTTTGCTCCATAAAAATTAATAATGCCGGGGAAATTGTTGATATTGATACTATTCATTGCTAACGCACTGGTTACTACAGGCCAAACAGGAAAAAAAATATTTCACGATGATACTACAAACCCTGAACACAAATATCTTCCCGATATTACAGTAGTAGGCCGCAACAGTAAAAGCGACTATCAGCAAATGCCTGAAGTAGTTGGCACTTCTATTTATGCGGGTAAAAAAAATGCGCTTATCGTTTTAGATAATGTACAGGGAAATGTGGTGACCAATACTATGCGCCAGGTGTTGGCCAAAGTGCCTGGTATTCATATCTGGGAAAGTGACCCCAGTGGCATACAAATCGGTATTGCGGCAAGAGGATTAAGCCCTAACAGGAGTTGGGAATTTAATATCCGGCAAAATGGTTATGATATTGCCGCCGATCCATTTGGCTATCCCGAAGCCTATTACAATCCGCAACTGCAGGCGGTGCAAAGAATAGAAATCGTAAGAGGACAGGGTTCTTTACAATATGGCCCGCAATTTGGCGGACTGGTGAATTATATTTTACGCAACGGAAGTGAGATCAATGAAAAATTTCAATTTGAAACACAGCAAACCATTGGTAGCAATGCTCTCTTCAATAGTTATAATGCCATTGGTGGCAAAACTAAAAAATTACATTATTATTCCTTCTTTGATCACCGCAATGCGGATGGCTGGAGACAGAACAGCCGTTATTACACCAATGCAGGTTTTGGAACAGTGACGTATTTCTTTACTCCCAAACTTTCATTAACAGCCGAACTGATGCATTCACACATACGCAGCCAGCAGGCCGGAGGGTTAACAGATGCGCAGCTAAAAGCGGATGCACAACAAAGTTTTCGCAGCCGCAACTGGTTTGATATAAAATGGACAACCCCTGCTTTGATACTTAACTATGCCCTCAATGATAAAACAAGATGGAATACCAAATTTTTTGCCACGATCGGTAACCGTAACAGTGTTGGGTATTTACAATCTATCTTTATAAAAGATAGCATTAACCCTGCAACTGGTCAGTATAATAACCGGGTGCTGAACATAGATGAGTATAGGAACTATGGCATGGAAAGCCGAATCATTACCGATTACAGAGTAGGCAAAATGAAGAATACGATTTCTGGGGGTATTCGTTTATACACCGGTACTACGCACCGCAGGGCAGATGGTAAGGGCACTACTGGAATTGATTATGATATGCGTGTTATTGGTAACTACCCGAGAGATATTGAATTCAAATCAAACAATGCAGCAGCATTCGCAGAGAATATATTCCGTATTACCGATAAGTTTTTAATTATACCCGGTATCCGTTTTGAATGGCTGAAAGGCGCTGCTTCAGGTCGAAATGGATATACTTCCGGTGGGGCAGAAATCATTTTACAAAATATTACCCGCAGTCGTAGTTTCCTTCTGGGCGGCGTTGGCGCAGAGTATCATATTACAAACGCCACGGAATTTTACGCAAACATTTCCCAGGCTTACCGTCCTATTCAGTTTGCAAATTTGCAGGCCCCGCCAACTACTGATGTGGTAGACCAGAATCTGAAAGATGCAGAAGGATACAATTTTGATCTCGGATACAGGGGAAAAGTAAAGGACTGGTTGCTGTTCGATGTAAGTGGTTATTATCTTCAATACAATAACCGGGTAGGCGCAATTACCGTAACAGGCACAACATCCTATCGCCTGATCACCAATGTAGGAAGCAGTACAAGCAAAGGAATTGAAGGTTATGCTGAGTTCAACCCGTTAAGGGCATTTAGCAAAATAAAAAATGCAGATATTATTGTATTTGGCTCTTATGCATTTACCGATGCAAGATACAGCGGCGATCATAAAGATGCTGCCACGAAAGGAAAGAGAGTGGAGAATGCGCCGGTAACTATTTTTCGCGGTGGACTCACCACTGGCTATAAATCCTTCCTGTTAACCGGCCAGTTTAGCCGGGTCGGTGAAACGTACAGTGATGCAAATAATTCGGTCACTCCGACTGCCAATGCACAGAACGGGTTGATCCCCACTTATACAGTGATTGACCTCACAGCCACCTATAAGTTTTCAAAGCGTCACCATATAAAAACAGGTGTCAACAATATTGCTGATCAAAGATATTTCACCCGTAGGGCGGGTGGGTATCCCGGTCCGGGTGCATTACCGGCTGATGGAAGAACATTCTTTCTTAGCGTTGGCGCAAAACTGTAGAGGCTGCTGAAAAAAATAAACCTCTTTAGTTGAACAGGTTTTTTTTCGTATGACTTGTGTCATGTCAGTGCTTGATTCTTTCTCCATCACCTGTCATTTATTTGTCAAACAATCTTGCTTTTCTTCTTCTTGACAATTACATGATGAATAACAATTCCTACTGATAGAGCTTTGCAACCGCAATCGAATAATTATGAGAAAAATTTACCTGCTTTTTATTACAACAATCATTGGTACATATATAACAGCACAATCTGTAAAACTGTCTCCGGGAGAAGACACAACGAAGGCAAAAGAACTGGATGGAGTAGTTGTTACCGGTCAATATAAGCCACAATCGGTTAAAAATTCGGTCTACCAGGTCCGAACTATTTCAAAAGAAAGAATACAACAACAAGGAGCTGGCAAGCTGCAGGATGTACTGAATACGGAATTAAATATCCGTTTTTCACAGGATCTCGCTACCGGGGGCTCCGATATCACGATGATGGGATTGACAGGACAGAATGTAAAAGTTTTATTGGATGGCGTACCGATGGTAGGCCGCCAGGGTACTTCCAATGAAATTAATATTAACCAGATTGACATTAATACGATCGAAAGAATTGAGATAGTAGAAGGGCCGATGTCCGTAGTATATGGCGCAGACGCTTTAGCCGGCGTTATTAATATTATCACTAAAAAGGCTGGGGCAGCGAAACTATCTGTTACTGCCAGGATACAGGAAGAAACTATTGGTAAGGAATATGGATGGCAGCAGGGTATACATAACCAATATGCAGGGCTTACCTGGCGGCATAAAAAGTGGGAGATAGGCGGAGGCTTTGGTCACAACTATTTTGGTGGTTGGAAAGACACGGCTGTTGACAGAGAACTGGTATGGCATAAAAAAGATCAGATGCTGGTGAACGGATTTCTCGGCTACACAAAAGGGAAAGTCAGCATACGGTATAGAATTGATGGGTTAGATGAGATTATCACCAATCCGGGTAATTTCCTGCCCTATGGCGATGCCAATTCAGGCGATACATTGGCGTATGACCAGGAGTATCTTTCACAACGTGTAATGCAGCAATTACAAGCTTCTTATTTCGCCAATAGTAACTTCAATATACAGTTACAGACCTCTTATAGTAATTATAGCCGCCAGGTTTTTTCTACTACAGTTAATAAGGAAAACGGAGATACAAGGCTTGATCCGGGTGCAGGTCGCCAGTCGGTTGTGAATTTCAATGGATTTACTTTTCGCACTACGGTATATTATAAATTATCATCGCTGTTTTCATTTCAGCCGGGTGTGGATATATACCTGGAAAGTGGCGAAGGAGAGAGATTGGAAAAAGGTAATAACCGGGTAAATGATTATGCTTTCTTTATTACATCAGAAATTACCCCATCTAAAAAGATTAATATTCGACCGGGTCTTAGGTTCATTAAGAATTCGGTGTATGATGCACCACCTTTTATTCCTTCTCTGAATACCAAAATTGTATTGACCAAAGACATTGATCTGCGCTTATCTTATGCAAAAGGATTCCGTTCTCCTTCTTTGCGGGAATTGTATTTCAGTTTCTTTGACGCCAATCACCAGGTGGTGGGCAATCCTGATCTGAAAGCAGAAATCTCCAATAGTTTTACGGGTTCTGTAAACTGGAAAATGAACAGCAAAGCAGGTGCGGTGTACACAGTGGCCGCAGGCGGATTTTATAACAGCGTAAAAAATCTTATTGATTATGTCTTTACACAATCATCTGATACGGCCAGGTTGTACAATGTAGCTGATAGTAAAACCGGGGGATTAAATATCAATGCCAATTGGAAGCAGAAAGCATTTAGTATTTCAGCAGGGGCATCTTATACCGGCTTTTATAATATGTATGCTGCTACGGATAAATCACTGCCTGAATTACAATGGTCTCCCGAAGCAAATGTTATTGCCGGTTATTCATTTTCGGCAATCCGCCTTGCTATAAATTTCTTCTACAAGTTTACGGGTAAGCGTCCAAGGTTTGTTGCTAATGGAGCTGATATCATCTTAGCTAAAACAGACGCATTCCATATGGCTGATTTTACAGTTAATAAAAAATTATACCGCCATTTTTCACTTAGTGCAGGTATCAGAAACCTTTTTGATACGGATCGTATTCAAAGCAGTTTTACCAGCGGCGGTATCCATTCAAGCGGTGGTTTAAATGTTGGAACCGGCCGTTCTTTTTTTACCGGTATTGTTTTTAACTGGGAAAAGAAATAACAACAAAAAATACTAATACTACTACAACCAGATACAATGAAACAAAGAATAATTAAAGCGATATTCACCTCCTTCACACTGCTATTGTTGATAACCGGTTGCAGAAAGAAAGATGCCCTGGAAGCAGATAACCTTGTCAATTTTGAAACAACTGCACAAGGAATAAGCGCAACTGAAACAAACATTTCTGTGAAAATTGATTTGGTGCGGCCGACTGATCTTGCTATTCCGGTAACGGTAAATCTGTCGGAGCAAGGAGTATTATATGGAACTGATTATACTACTGTGCCCGCTTCCACTGCCGGTAAACTGGAACTAATTATTCCTTCCGGAAGCAATGAGGTCTTCTTTACACTATCAAAGGTAAATGGAGTATTGTTCGACGGCGATGAAAAATTACAATTCGACATTTATAGTTCGGGTGCACCTGTTTTCATTGGTGTTAAGAAGCGAATGACCTTAAATTTTGGAGAACTTGTAGCTGCCAACTCAGCCATTACCGTTAACGGGGGTGGTACTTTGTATCCTAATAAGGTATTCATAGACCTTAGTGCTAACAGGACCACTATAGTAAACCGGAATAGCTGGGATCTTGGATTTTATACTGGTGCAGATGATTTCAGGGTCATCTTGAATTCATCTTCTGCAATGATGGCCAAACAGCTCAATAAGAATGATCTTGCACAAGTAACTGTTGCAGACACAGTTGGATTGACAAGCGAAGTGTCTTTCAATCAATTTGCACCCACTACTATTTCATTACCTAATATAGATTATCCAACTGGTGGTATTGCCAGAACGGCTATTGCTGCTATCAGTACCATTGCATCAGATAATAAAGTTTATATCGTCAACAGAGGTTTAGCTCCCGGTAGTCCAGCCGCAGCAAGAGGATGGAAGAAAGTACGTATCATCCGAAATGCCAGCGGCGGATATACATTGCAACATGCAGATATTACAGCCACAACTTTCCAGGAAATCAACATTCCGAAAGAAGAGGCTTATTTCTTTAAGTATATTTCGTTTGATAATGGAGCAGTTTCAGTGGAACCCGAAAAACTTAAATGGGATATTGCCTGGACATTTTTTTCAAATGTCACCAATTTTGGCAGTGGTGAAGTACCCTACCTGTTTCAGGATATTGTGATCAGTAACCGGAATGTACAAGTTGCTAAAGTGTTATCATCCGCCAAAGCATTTGGTGATTTTACAGAAGCCGATATAGCTACTCAAACTTTTGTAACAACACAAACTGCGATTGGTGCCGATTGGCGTTCAGGTGGCGGACCCGGCTCAGCACCAGCTGTAAGAACAGATCGGTATTACATTATTAAGGATGGTACCAATAATTATTATAAAATCCGTTTTACTGCATTAACTCAAAATGGGGAAAGAGGATATCCTTCTTTCGAATTAGTATTAGTGAAGAAGGGATGATTTAACGCATAGCAGCATTTCATTAACCTTTTATTCATCTGCGTCAATCTGTGTTAGTCTGTGGCTAAAACCGCTGTTTATTTCCGTAACTTCGCCACCATTTTAAAAGGGCTACATCGGGCTATGTAGCTGAAAGCGAAGTAGTATGAGTGCTAAATACAAGGAATTTTCTGGATTGAACCTCCCGGCTTTTGAGGCCGAAATACTGGCCAAATGGACTGAAAAACAGGCATTTGAGAAAAGCATTTCCCTGCGGGAAGGAGCGACACCCTTTGTGTTTTATGAAGGGCCCCCCAGCGCCAACGGTATGCCCGGTATTCACCACGTTATTTCCAGAACCCTAAAAGATCTTGTTTGCCGCTACAAGACTATGAAAGGTTTCCAGGTTAAAAGAAAAGGCGGTTGGGATACGCATGGTCTTCCGATTGAATTGGGTGTTGAAAAGGAATTAGGCATTACCAAAGAAGATATCGGGAAAAAAATATCGGTTGAAGAGTATAATGCCAAATGCCGGGAAGCCGTATTACGGTATAAAGACAAGTGGGATGACATTACCCGCAAAATGGGTTATTGGGTTGACCTGAACAATCCCTATATCACTTTCAAGAATGAATATATTGAAACACTCTGGTGGATACTGAGCGAGTTGTATAAAAAAGGGTTGCTGTATGAAAGTGTAAGTATCCAACCCTATTCACCAGCCGCAGGTACAGGGTTAAGTTCGCATGAATTGAACCAGCCGGGAACGTATAAAGATGTCAAGGATACGAGTTGTGTGGCAATGTTTAAATTAATTGCAAGCAAAAATCTAGATGTTACAAATGAAGTGACTTCTTCACATTTTGACCCGTTAGTAAAATCTGGAATATCTCTTTTCCCTGACAATTTGTTCAAAGTAGCTGAAAAATCCTGGGGAGATTCTAAATATAAAACTTTAGAAGTTTTTCTTCTTGCTTGGACGACAACTCCATGGACTTTACCTTCTAATTTGGGATTAACTGTTGGGGCCAATATTGTTTATGTCCTTGTTAGGACCTTTAATCCATACACACATTTGCCTGTAAATGTTGTTTTAGCAAAAGCATTATTAAATAAATTTTTTAAACAAGAAGGAGAAAATGGCGATTTTGAAAACTATTCCTCTGAAAAAAAATTATTGCCTTGGTCTGTTCTCCTTGAATTTAATGGCCTTATTATTACTGGTTGTGAGTACGAGCAACTTCTCCCTTATGAAGCCAACTCCTTAAAAGCGATTGAAGAAATCACTCCCGGTGCAAAACCATTCCGGGTAATGGCGGATAGTTTTGTTACTACAGAAGATGGTACCGGTATCGTTCATACGGCTCCAGCCTTTGGTGCCGATGACTATAAAGTCGGTAAAAAATACAATATTGGTATACTGACGATGGTGGACAAGCAGGGAAAATTTGTTGATGGCCTGGGAGAATTCAGCAACCGGTATGTAAAAAATTACAAAGACGATCCAAATTATGTTGATGTAAACGTTGACATCAGCGTAAAACTGAAAAAAGAGAACCGGGCCTTTAAAGTAGAGAAATACGAACATAATTACCCGCATTGCTGGAGAACCGATAAGCCCATTCTTTATTACCCACTGGATGCCTGGTTCATTAAAACCACGGCTGTAAAAGATAGAATGGTAGAGTTGAATAAAACCATCAACTGGAAACCCAAATCAACCGGTGAAGGCCGCTTCGGAAATTGGCTGGAAAATGTCGTGGATTGGAACCTCAGCCGTTCCAGGTACTGGGGTACTCCATTACCTATCTGGACAACAGAAGACGGGGAAGAAAAAATTTGTATCGGAAGTATTGAAGAATTACTTGCTGAGGCGAAGAAGGCAGATGAACTTTTAGGTGCTACTCATAACTCACAGCTCACAGCTCATAGCTTAGACTTACACAAGCCTTATGTTGATGATATTATATTAGTGAGCCAATCAGGCAAACCAATGAAACGGGTGCCCGACCTGATCGACGTATGGTTTGACAGTGGCGCCATGCCGTATGCCCAATGGCATTTCCCTTTTGAAAATAAAGAGACATTTGAAAAGAGTTTCCCGGCAGATTATATCGCAGAAGGGGTTGACCAGACAAGAGGTTGGTTCTATACGCTTCATGCTATTGCTGTAATGTTATTTGATTCCGTGGCTTACAAAACTTGTGTATCAAACGGTTTGGTGCTGGATAAGAACGGCAATAAGATGAGCAAACGGCTCGGTAATGTGGTTGATCCGTTCAAGACAATTGAAACCTTCGGGGCTGATGCTACAAGATGGTACCTCGTTACCAATGCATCACCCTGGGATAATATGAAGTTTGACCTGGATGGTATCAAAGAAGTACAACGCAAGTTCTTTGGTACCTTATATAATACCTACCAGTTCTTTGCCCTCTATTCCAATGTGGATGGGTTTGCTTTTAAAGAAGCATACATTTCATTGGCGGAACGCCCTGAGATTGACCGCTGGATACTTTCTTCGCTGAGTTCGGTAGTAAAGAAAGCCAATGCGTTTATGGATGATTACGAACCAACACAGGCCGGCAGGGTAATAGAAGATTTTGTTGATGAGCATTTAAGTAACTGGTATGTTCGTTTGTGCCGCCGCCGGTTCTGGAAAGGCGAATATGAGCAGGATAAAATATGTGCTTACCAGACTTTGTATGAATGTTTGGAAACAATTACAAGATTAATAGCACCTATCTCTCCTTTCTTTAGTGATGTGGTCTTCCAGAACTTAAATGCTGTTACAGGAAGATTTAAGAACGCTGATGGTAGCAAAGTAGAATCGGTGCATCATGTCAGCTATCCTGATATTGATGCGACCCAGAATCCCCCAACGGGGGGCAGGGAGGCTATCGATGAATCAATGGAAGAAAGAATGCAGTTGGCACAGGATGCATCTTCTTTGGTACTTTCACTTCGCAAGAAAGTAAATATCAAAGTTCGCCAGCCGTTGCAAAAAGTGTTGATCCCGGTATTAAGTGCTTCCATGAAAGAGCAACTTCAAAAAGTGGAAGACCTGGTGAAGGCAGAAGTGAATGTAAAAGCGATCGAATATCTTGATCCCAACAATACCTTCATCAGCAAAAAGATCAAACCCAACTTTGTGGCGCTTGGTAAAAAAATGGGTGCAAAGATGAAAGCGGTATCCGCAGCTTTGGCACAATTCACCCAGGAAGACATTGCCCAGTTGGAAAAAGAAGGTCAATATAATTTGCCAGTTGATGGCGAACATGTAATATTACAGATTACCGATGTGGAGATCAGCAGCGAGGATATTCCAGGCTGGACCGTGGCCAATAAAGGCAGCCTGACTGTGGCCCTGGATGTGACGATCAGTGCAGAACTGGAAGCTGAGGGGAATGCCCGGGAATTTGTGAACCGCATTCAGAAAATAAGAAAGGACAGTGGGTTTGACCTGACGGATAAAATAGAAGTTGCCGTATCGGCTGTGGATGGATTAAAAGATTCTTTGGCTCAGTTTAAAGACTATATTTGCGCCGAAATTCTGGCAGACAAGCTGGAATTTGTGGCTGATATTCAGCATGGCACTGAGATTGAGATTAACGATGTTTCGCTAAATGTGATTGTTTTAAAAAAAGGGTAAATCATGGCAAATAAGAAAAAACAGCCTGCCCGTCCGGCAGGCGGGGCTCCAAAAAAAGCCGCCAAACCCGCCCCCAAGAAGGCTGCTGCCAAACCTGCCCGTCCGGCAGACAAAAAGCCAGTGGCTAAGAAAACTGTGCACAAACCTGCATCTAAAAAAGCGGCCCCTAAAAAGGCCCCCCCGAAACCCGTGGCAAAGAAACCAGCACCCAAAGCAGTCGCTAAGCCAGTGGCTAAGCCTGCACCGAAAGTGGCCGTAAAACCTGAACCTCCTGCTCCTCCGGCCAAGCCGTTGAAGCCGGGAACTGTTGACCCCAAATCCCTGGTGTCAATTAAGCAGAAAGTAAAACCGGTTATTAAAAAGGAACCTCCAAAGGCTTCAAAATTTGTAATACCGAAAACAACAACCAAAAGCTCGGTGAAATACGAACCTGAGTTTACTAAGTCCGTACTGGACCAGGCCATTTACCAATCAACAGGACCCACTATGCGGTACTCTGATAACGACCTGCAGGAATTCAGGGAAATTATCCAGAAGAAACTCGAGGCGGCCAAGAAGGAATTGAATTATCTCCAGGGACTGATCACCCGTAAAGACGAAGGTGGCGATATGGATGAGGCCCGTTACATGACCATGGAAGATGGAAGTGTAAGCATGGAAAGGGAGCAACTAAGCCAGATGGCCAGCCGACAGATCACTTTTATCGATCACCTGGATAAAGCGATGATGCGGATCGAGAACAAGACTTACGGCATTTGCCGGGTTACCGGTAAACTGATCGACAAAGCCCGGTTGAGGGCCGTGCCACATGCCACTTTGAGTATTGAGGCCAAGCAGATGATGAATAAATAATGAGTGATAATTTTAAGTAAATAGGGTATATAAAGTTTGTTACAGACTTTATATACCCTATTTATCTTTATATGCTTTCTTTAGACTGTATTGCTTACCACTTACCACTTATCACTTCCCTCCATTCCCCCGCAAAAAAACCTGGAAGCCCACACCTACTATAATGCCGTGGTTGGTGAATTTAGTGGTGGGTTCATTTTCCGACCTTGTTTCTGGTACGTTATCATACGGGGCATTATCTCTTATGGTGGTTGTCTTAAACGTATTCTTATTATAAGAATAATTATAACCGAGATAAATATCAAGCCCGGTATATTCTCCCACCATTTTGGTTAAGCCAAACTGCAAAGTGGCATTGGCAAAAAAACCGCCCGATGATTTACCATCATAACTTATTTTATAATCAGGCGAAGCATCATAATACTTGAATCCATCCACGGTAGAAGAATTGATGCCAGCATTAAAACCAAATTGGCCAAAAGGCATAAAAGAATTGCCAGCTCCAAAATAATTGCGGAGAAAGCCACCTACCCCGATGTTGAAATTGGTAGACTGGTCTTCCTGAAAAGTAGTACCCAGATCTTCATATCTTACTTTCTGACTGGTAGGGTTGATATTTAGGGATGCTCCGATCACCGTTTTTTCTGAAATAAACCAGCCAAAGGAGGGTTCGATCCGGAGTCCATATCCACTTGTTTTGCTGGAATAGCCTCTTATTCCCTGCGGGAAACTAACATCCGAACCACCTGAATTAAAAAAGAGGCTGCCGACTGAAGCGCCTACCATTTTGTCGCCTTTTTTAAACTGTGACCGGGCAGAAAAGCAGGCCAGCAGCAACAAACAGGCCAGCAGGGATTTATTGAAATACATAAAAATGAGTTGGTTTAGCAACAAATATAACCGTTCGGGAAAACCCGGCAATAAGCTGTTTTTTTTTCCGGGGTGCTATTGGTTTGTATTTTTTTCCTTTACCTTTAAATCTCTTGGTGGAAAGGGAAATTCCCTTTACTTTTAAAACCGAAACTAATTAACAACCTCCGAAGGAGTCCTTCGGACAAATCAAACTTGTATGAGAAAGTTCAAACTATTTTCGCTTTTAGCATTTGCCCTTGTATTTATAGCCGTTAGTTGCACTAAAGAAGGCCCTGAAGGTCCTGCCGGTTCTACTGGTGCACAAGGTCCTACTGGTATTGGTGGTGCTGCTGGCCCTATTGGCCCTGGCGGTCCCTCTGGCCCTGGCGGTCCCTCTGGTCCCTCTGGTCCTGCAGGTCCAACTGGCCCTACTGGTCCACAAGGCCCTGCTGGTACTGCTAATGTTATTTATTCCGCATGGATTTCTGATGCCTCAGGAGCAAATTGGGCTGATACATCTATCTCTTTATTGGGAACTGTGGTAAGAAGAAGGAACCTTCCTGCTCCCGGTGTTACTGTTTCTATTTTAAACCAGGGTGTGGTTCTTGCATATGCAAGAGGGGCTTCTACAAACAACGAACCCTGGCCAATGGCGGTGACTTTCAATTTCGGCGGGGGTCCCCTTGTGTTGGGATTTTTGCCATCAGTAGGCCGGTTGGTAGTGTATTTTTCGAATCCTAACACAGGTATTGTACCACCCGCTGCCCTTTTTTGGGGAGGTGAATTCAGGTATGTAATTATCCCCGGTGGTGTGGCAGGTGGCCGTAGTACTAGCTCAGAAAAAATTGCTACTATTAATGGTCAAAATTATACTGAAAGTCAATTAAAAGGTATGAGCTATGCACAAGTTTGTAGCTTATTAAGAATTGCGCAATAATAATATTCTCTATATAATTTTAAAGCCGTTCCGCCTAAGGCAGAACGGCTTTTTCATTCTTGCTACCTTCATTTCTATGTTAACAACAATGTGAAATAGTAAATAGGCTATGTATTCTTTGCGCCGTTGCTCCTTTGCTGTCTTTGCGTGAAATGTATAGGCTGTTTTATAATTCATTTTTGGTCTAACTTGTACAACCAATTCAACTACAATGAAAAAACTCTTTTATTTTTCAATAGCGATATTCTTTTCATTAAATGTTATTGCCCAACCCCGCATCATCTCCGGCCCAATGCTCGGCCCGGTCGAGCTTAGAGATGCAAAAGTGTGGGTGGAAGTTTCTCCAGAAGTAAAAGCCGTGTCATTACAATTCAATAAGAAGGGTGATACAAAAACTAAAACACTTTTATATAAAGGAGAATTGGGCAAGGATTTTAACCCGCTTTTTTTTACTGTCGGCGGACTTGATTTTAATACGACCTACCAGTACAAAATCTGGATTAACGGAAAAACAAGCTTAAAAGGGGGAGAGTTTACCACTAAGGATCTTTGGCAATGGAGAAAACAACCACCTGAATTTAGTTTCCTCACAGGCTCCTGCTCTTATTTTAATGAACCCATTTATGACCGGCCCGGTACCCCTTACGGAAAAGACTCTTCCATTTTTGAACCCATGGCAAAAGAAAAGTCAGCTTTTATGCTTTGGCTGGGTGATGCCTGGTACACCCGGGAAGTAGATTACTATAGCGAGTGGGGGCTTTGGAACAGGGCCAGTCATGACCGCGCTGTTCCTATAACACAGAATTTTCTAAAATCAATGCCTCAGTTCGCTATCTGGGATGATCATGATTATGGACCCAACGATATTGGTAAAAGCTATATATTAAAAGAGACCAGCCGGAAAGTTTTTAATACTTATTTCTGTAACCCTTCTTCGGGTGAGAACGGACAGGGTACTTACACCATGAACTCCTGGGGTGATGCAGATGTTTTTATGACTGATGACCGCTGGTGGCGCAGTGCCGACAAATTAAAAGATTCAATAGATGGTCCGGAAGGACTCCCAGGGAGAAAACCAAACCCTGAGAAAAGGATGTTGGGCGCCCAGCAAATGGAATGGCTGAAAAATTCATTGCTTTATAGTACGGCAACTTTCAAAATCATTACCCTGGGCAGTCAGGTTCTTAACCCGGTTTCTCCTTTTGACACCTGGTGGAATTTTCCGGCAGAGTATGATGAGCTGATGACATGTTTAAAAGAATATAAAATAAACGGGGTGTTGTTTTTAACCGGCGACCGGCACCATAGTGAAATTATAAAAGTAGACCGGCCGGGTACCTACCCCTTGTATGATATCACTGTATCACCCCTTACATCTGGAACACATACTTTTGCCGGGCCCGAGAAAAATAACCCCTACCGGATACTCGGTATTGATGAAAAACAAAATTATGGACGATTCTCGTTTTCAGGTATGCGGGGTAGCCGTAAGCTGACGGTAGAATTCCTCGGTCTCAAAGGGGAAAAACTGGGAGAGTGGAACATAACAGAAAAAGAATTAAAAACACCATAAACCATTTTATATGAAACTAGCTATCATTTCCCTATTGTTTGTTGCGCTCATTGCTTCCTGTAATAGTAAAAAACAGGACAAGGAAAAAGACCCGGTAACTGATTTGCCTGCTATGCCGGCAACACCGGATCCCGCAAAGGATTCAGCTGCCATAAGGGCCGTGATTATGAATTTTTATAACTGGTATACGAAGGAGTATAAACAATTGATGGGGTATAATCTTTACAGCGGTATTAAAAAACAGGATGCACCTCCGTATAAAATAAACTGGGAGGAAGTAGAAAAATACCAGCAGTTTATCCGCAGCAGCATCCCACAACTGGGAGAAGAATTTTTAAAGAACCAGAAAAAGATGCTGCAACAGGCGGACTCTGCTTTTAAAGTAGATGTGAATGACGAAATCCCTTATGGATTTGATTACGACTGGTACACTAATAGCCAGGAAGAGCCTTCTTATTTACTGGATGGTATCAATAAATCACAGAAATGGATCATCCTTGTAAAAGATGATGTTGCATCAGTGGAGATCGGCGCTCCCGAGGATAAGAATTACGTGTTGGGTTCACTGATTTTGTATTTGGGGCTGAATAAACAAAAGGGCCAATGGAAAATCGCTAAGATCGGGGGAAATGAGTAAAGAAAAACTATGACAATTTATTTCGGATATGAAAAGCCACAGGTGATGCAGGCGCTGCGGTATCATTTTATCAGTCGCCGGGAGATCAGGCTCATGATCATACTGGTGAATGTTTTTGCCGGTGTATCTATTATTTTATTCCTTGCCAAAACAGTGCAGCCCATGGCCTTTTTAATGGGCTCCTTTATGTGGATCGTACTGATGGTAAGTTTCTGGTTCATACTACCCATGGCCGTGTACCGCCGGGCTTCTACCTTTAAGCATGAGTTTAGTATGAGTTTTGAAGAAGATGGTTTTACGCTGAGTCATGAGAAGGGCTACAAAGCCTGGGAATGGACTGCGCTGCAGAATTATTTAGAAAGTCCGCATTTCTTTCACTTGTATTTCGACAGCCGCTCTTTTTTCCTCGTACCTAAAAGCGGGTGTAAAGACATTGCCGAAGTACAGGAACTTCGCCAGCTGATCAAATCGAAAGTAAAAAAGGGTTGATAGTGGGAAAGAAATTATCGGGTCAGAGTTTCTTTTCCATTACAAAATGCGGGATGGTTACTTCTGTAAATTCCTCGCTGGCTATTTTGTAGCCCATTTTTTCATAAAAGCCAGTGGCATTTTTCCTGGCATGCATGGCCAGTATTTTATAACCCTGGTCCCGGGCAATGTTTTCGGCAAAACCCATTAAAGCCCTTCCGATTCCCTTTCCCTGGAGGTCATTTAATACAGCCATCTGGCGTAACCGGACCGTTTGGGTATTTTCTTCTACCAGCATACAGCAACCGAGAATATCCTCATCTTCAAAAGCCGCAATAAGCATATTCTGTTTTTCTTCTTCCAGCTCTTCGGCTGTAAAGCCCAGCCCTAAAGGCTTTCGGAGAATATCATCCCGCAATTTTACCATTTGCCGGTACTCGGGAGAACCATGATCAATAATTTTTAAAGCCATAACCGGGGGATTAATTACAGGGAACATCTCCGAATGGAGTCCTTTGGACAAATTACAAAGAACTTACAACACTGCCAACCGTTTGCTGGCTTAATTACTGATGACAAAACTGGTTTTCTTCTTGCTTATGCTTCGTTTTCAGAAGGTTAGACTAAAATGGGAAAAATTTACCTTTTAAGTGTTGATTAGTTCAAAAAGTATATTTTTGCTCCCAATAAACAAAACTTAAAGAACATGTCAGACATTGCATCAAGAGTTAAGAAAATTATCGTTGACAAACTAGGTGTTGACGAAGCAGAGGTAACCAATGAAGCTTCTTTTACCAATGACCTGGGTGCCGATTCATTAGATACGGTAGAACTGATCATGGAATTTGAAAAAGAATTCAACATTTCTATTCCGGATGAACAGGCTGAAACCATCACCACGGTTGGTCAGGCTGTAGCGTACCTGGAAGAACATGCTAAGTAATAAGTTCCGCTAACGCGGGAATGCTTGTCCAAAAGGCAGGCAGTGAATAAATTAAATCCGCCTTCTGACTGTTCTGGCAGAGAAGGCGGATTTTACTTCATACAGCAAAGGTTTCAATCTTCTATGCACCTGCTGCCGCGTTCAGCAGGTAGTTGTATCTTTAATTAATCTTTATATCTTAGAGTTATATGGAATTAAAACGGGTCGTTGTAACAGGTATGGGTGCCCTCACTCCGTTAGGAAATAACATTCCGGATTATTGGGATGGATTAATTAATGGTGTATCCGGTGCAGATCATATCACACAGTTCGATGCGTCGAAGTTTCGTACCAAATTTGCCTGCGAAATAAAAGGCTTTGAACCAACTGCATTTCTTGATAGAAAAGAAGCCCGCAAGATCGATCGTTTCACGCAATTGGCTTTAGTGGTCAGTGACCAGGCAATGGCCGATGCCGGACTCAATAAAGACAATATCAATCCCGACAGGATTGGGGTAGTGTTTGGTAGTGGTATTGGAGGTCTCATTACTTTTCAACATGAAGTAATCGAGTTTGCCAAAGGAGATGGAACACCCCGCTTTAATCCCTTCTTTATTCCTAAAATGATCCTGGATATTGCCGCCGGCCAGATCAGTATGCGGCATAACCTTCGGGGGCCCAACTTTGCCGTAGTAAGTGCCTGTGCCAGCAGTACCAATGCGATCATGGATGCTTTTAACCTGATCCGCCTCGGTAAGTCCGATATTATATTATCCGGTGGCAGTGAAGCGGTAATCAGTGAAGCTGGTGTCGGTGGTTTTAATGCCATGAAGGCTATGAGCGAAAGAAATGATGATCCCAAAACAGCCAGCCGTCCTTATGATAAAGACCGGGATGGTTTTGTAATGGGAGAAGCTTCAGGTATTGTTGTACTGGAAGAACTGGAACATGCCAAAGCCAGAGGAGCAAGAATTTATTGTGAGATCGCCGGCTGTGGAGCTACGGCCGATGCCCATCATATTACAGCTCCGCATCCGGAAGGATTGGGTGCCCGTAATGTAATGCTTGCTGCATTGGATGATGCAGGTATGCAAGCCGATGAGATCGATTATATTAATACGCACGGTACTTCCACTCCCATTGGTGACGGGGCAGAAGTAAAAGCCATCACTGCTGTGTTTGGCGAGCATGCCTACAAACTAAATATCAGTGCTACCAAATCGATGACAGGGCACTGCCTGGGAGCTGCAGGTGTGATCGAAGCTATTGCGAGTATCAAAGCGGTTATGCATGATATGATACCTCCCACAATCAATCATTTTACTGATGATCCGGAACTGGATCCCAAACTCAATTTTACTTTTAATAAAGCACAGCAACGGACGGTCCGGGCAGCCCTGAGCAATACCTTTGGCTTTGGGGGACATAATGCCTGTGTTATCGTAAAGAAGTTTTCCAGTTGATTAGTTAATTGGTTTATTAATAGTTGTGGCAATTACAAGTTCTCCGCTTTAAACTAATTAACCAGTAAACCTATAAACATTCTTATTTTTTTCGTAGTTTAACGCCTGTGGACTTCTTTAAATTTTTTTCCGGTAAATACTCAGGTTCCGCCCTTAAAAAAGAACTCAAAAACATTCTTGGCTTCAAGCCGGGCAATATGTCGTTGTATAAAACGGCCCTTACGCACCGGTCTATACGGGAAGGGGCTGACGAAAACAACGAACGGCTGGAATACCTCGGAGATGCTGTACTAAGTGCATTAATCGCCGATTATCTCTTCAAACGTTATCCTTACAAAGAAGAAGGCTTTCTCACAGAGATGCGCAGCAAAATGGTGAACCGCCAGCAGCTGAACGATATCGCCGTAAGAATGGGACTGAAGAAAGTGACCCTCTACAATAAAATGGATGGTTCTTTAAAAGCGAGCCAGATATTTGGGAATACCCTGGAAGCATTGGTAGGGGCTGTTTACCTGGACCAGGGATACAAAAAAGCCGCCAAGTGGGTACTTGAAACCATCATCCAGCCGCATATGTTCATGGATGACCTGGAAAACCTGGAGATCAACCATAAGAATAAACTCTATGGCTGGGCTAATAAGAACGGGAAAGTGCTGGAGTTTGAGACCCTGAACGAAAAACTGGAGAACGGCCGTCGCCTGTTTACCGTTGCAGCTGTGGTAGACGGGAAAAATATTGCTGAAGGGAAAGCCTTCAATAAAAAAGATGCTTCGCAGATCGCTGCCCGGGTCGCCGTAGAAAAACTAGGCATCGTCAATGCAGATTCCATTGCCGAAGAACAGGGATGATAAAGCGGGTATAAACAAACCCCTGGTTTTTGCCATTTCTCTCAAAAAGCCGCTATTTTCGCTTCCTAAAACTATTTTATGCGTTATTTATTTTTATCCGCCATTCTTTTTGTGGGCCTGCTTGCCTGTAAACAATCGTCGTCTGTAAAAGGGAAAAACGGCGTTACTTATAAAGACCCCGTTGAATACAACGACTTTATCGTGAACCGCCAGACCGACCTTATGAAGAAAGTAGTGGAGTTCGGTAAAGTGGCTGATGTTAGCCTGGACTCTGCAGAGGCATTACTGAAAAAGTCGGTACGGGAAACAGCCAAAATGATCGAGGAAATAAAAGGAATGCCACCATATAAAGGCGATTCAGCACTACGTAATGCAGCTGTTAACTCCTTTAGTTTTTATAAAAAGATCTTTGAGAAAGATTATATGGACATTCTTAATATCCGCAAAAAGGGAGAGGAGAATATAACTGAAGAAGATGTGGCCGAGGCTAACAGGATTGTGGAGAAGATCAGCAAAGAAGAAGAAGGGCTGGATAAGGCATTCAAAAATGCACAACAAACCTATGCGGAAAAGCATAATATGAAACTGACGACCAATAAGGCACAGAAAGATATCGAGAAAGAACTGGACAAAGTTGGCAAGGAAGAATAAGTTATTTCCGGTCCATACAGAGTTCGATCAGTACCCCATTGGTATGTTTGGGGTGTAAAAAACAAACGAGTTTATTATCAGCACCGGGTTTGGGCTTCTCATTGAGAAGAACAAACCCGGCTTTTTTTAAGCGTTCCATTTCGGCTTCTATATCATCTACTGCAAATGCGATATGATGAAGGCCTTCACCTTTTTTGGCAATAAAACGGGCAATCACGCCATCGGGATCGGTGCTTTCCAATAGCTCCAGCTTGGTCTCACCACTTTTAAAAAAAGCCGTATTTACTTTCTCCGAATCGACTTCTTCGGTCTTGTAACAGGGGCTGTTCAACAGCTTTTCAAACAGTGGAACGGAGATATCCAGGTTATTGACGGCAATGCCGATATGTTCTATTTTTTGCATTTTGAATACCTAAAATTTTACCTTACATATATGTCAAATACAGCTGCATTGGTACTTCCAAGAGTCAAGGCAACTGTCGAATTATTATCCCAAATTCTGGCCATGGTTTTATGGTTCGGCAGCGGATTGAAATTACGATATAGATCATAGCACAAGTATGCACCTTTTTATTTACGAATTTGATAGCCTGGGCATACGAATTAGGCGGATTATTGCTGCTTAAAGTTGTACCTACTCCATTTTTCCAAAATATTGCGTTCGGTGCCCCCGACGTATTTACTTTTGACCCTGCGACATAGGTATCAGTTCCTGCTATGATGATTGCATTTGCCTGTGAGGTTAGGGTGCCGCCGTTAAGGTAATTGATGTTGTTGTTTTTCCAGTATGCTGCAGTCATGTTAGCGCCATTCTGAACACTTCCGGCTACATAAATGTTGCCTCCCGACAGGAAGATCGAATAAGCAAAGGCTTTGTATGTTCCATTGGTCAAATTGTTTGGGGTTCCATTTTTCCAATACTTAACCGTTGAGTTGCCTGTGGAACCATATTCGTAACCTGCTACATATACATCAGCCCCATCAACTTTAATTGATTCAGCATACGCATCATTGAGGCCGTCTGACAGAGTCATGGGATTTCCATTTTTCCAATATTTTGCCACTATTTTTCCGGCTGCATTCTTTTCGGTTCCGGCTACATACACATCGGTACCATTGACTGTTATTGAACGGCCGAAAGCATCATAAGTCCCGTTGGTTAGATCAGAGGGAACCCCGTTTTTCCAGACTTTAACTACAGCCCTGCCAACACTATTTGCTTCATAACCGGTTATATTAACATCTTGTTGTTTTATAGCAATACTCCGGGCATCTGCATTCTTTGTGCCGTCTGTTAAATTAGTAACTACAAATTGTTTCCAATGTTTAGCAACAGATATTCCGGCAACATTTTCTTCAAAACCTACTACATGTTTTTCACTAATTAAATACTGAAAATATGATCCAGTAACAGACCCAGCGGCTGTTGTTACAGTAATCGTACCTGTTCCACAATCTTCGGGGATTTTTACTGTCAGCTTAGTGGATTCGGCTGTAAGAACAGGAACTGGTACTCCACCTAATGTAACATTATTGTTGCTGGGAATATTATTAAAATTAGTGCCGTTGATGGTAACAATGATGTCATATTGACCATCTAATGGGCTACTGCTAGTAAGTGTTAAAGGGTTAGGGGGAGGCGGAGAGGGAGGTGTTTGTTCCACCTTGCTCTTTTTACAAGAACAAATATGTGTAACAATTATTCTCAAAAGAAGGAATAGAGCTAGCTTTCTCATTACAGGGTTTAATTAGAATGATAAGATAATCAGTTTTGAAGCTATTCATTATTAGTTAATAGCGGTCAAGATTCTCTCTCTCTCAAAGTGAAGAGAAACACCGAAGCCCGGAGTAGCCGGAACTGTGGCCATGTTCGGAAGGTGACGATAAAAGCCCCTTTTTCTTCATTTACCCAACCCGAACAGTTAATAACTAGGAAACCGGATAAAATGTACTTTTCCAGACACCAATAAGCACCTTTTCGATTTCGGTAAAATCGGCCAACTTCCCGAAATTACCCCTTTCAGATAGAACCTTTTGAGCTAATTTTGTGTTGAGTTGAAACAAATACAGAACAACCCTTTTATGCTGAAATTCCCTATTTATCTCGATCATAATGCGACTACCCCCTGTGACCCTAGAGTAGTAGATGCCATGATACCTTATTTCACGAACAATTTTGGTAACGCTGCCAGCCGAAACCATCCTTTTGGTTGGGCTGCTGAAGAAGCAGTGGACTATGCACGGGAGCAAGTCGCCAAACTGATCGGTGCCGATCCCAAAGAGATCATTTTTACTTCCGGTGCTACCGAAGGTGATAATCTTGCTATCAAAGGCGTGTATGAAATGTATGCCAGCAAGGGTAATCATATAATTACCTGCAATATTGAACATAAAGCGGTACTGGATACCTGCAAGCATATCGAAAAAGAAGGTGGCGAAGTGACCTACCTCAAAGTAAAGGATAATGGATTGATCGATCCGGCCGAACTGGAAGCTGCGATCAAACCAACTACTATCCTGATCGCTATCATGTATGCGAATAACGAGATCGGTACAATCAACCCGATGAGGGAGATTAGTGCAATTGCCCGCAAACATGGAGTGCTCCTGTTCAGTGATGCAGTACAAGCAGTGGGTAAGATACCAGTGGATGTAAATAAAGACGGCATCGACCTGATGGCTTTTACCGCTCACAAAATGTATGGTCCGAAAGGTGTGGGTGCTTTATATGTGCGTCGCAAAAATCCCCGTGTGAAAGTAACGGCTCAGATGGATGGCGGTGGTCATGAAAGAGGCATGCGTAGCGGTACGTTGAATGTACCCGGCATCGTAGGATTTGGCAAGGCCTGCGAGATTTGTTTGGCTGAAATGGAAGAAGAAACAAAACGAGTCAGTAAACTGAGAGATAAGCTCCAGACAGAGCTGATGAAAGTGGAAGAGAGCTACCTGAATGGTGATAAGGAACATAAACTGCCCCATGTAACGAATATCTCTTTCAAATACGTGGAAGGAGAGGGTTTGCTGATGGGTTTTAATAAGAATATTGCCCTGTCTTCCGGCTCGGCCTGTACGTCGGCATCCCTGGAACCTTCCTATGTGCTAAAAGCACTGGGATTGGGTGATGATCTGGCACACAGTTCGCTTCGTTTTGGATTGGGACGTTTTACTACCGAAGATCAAATTGATTATACTGTAGAACAAGTAAGGAATACGGTCAATAAATTAAGAGAGATGAGTCCGCTGTGGGAAATGTTCAAGGAAGGAATTGATATGAACAGCATTGAATGGGCGCATCATTAATTTGAGGCGACTTCAATTGAATTATTTTTTAAATCTATAAATTAACTATCATGGCATACAGCGAAAAAGTTATCGACCATTACCAGAACCCCAAGAACGTGGGAACACTGGATAAGAGCAAAGCAAATGTAGGTACTGGTTTGGTGGGTGCACCTGAGTGTGGTGATGTGATGCGCCTGCAGATCGAAGTCGATGAAGCTACCGGTGTGATCAAAGATGCCAAGTTTAAAACCTTTGGCTGCGGTTCTGCGATTGCTTCTTCTTCCCTGGCCACCGAATGGCTAAAAGGAAAATCAATTGACGAAGCCATTACTATCGATAACATGACCATCGTGGAAGAACTCAATCTTCCCCCGGTAAAAATTCACTGCTCGGTTTTGGCTGAAGATGCCATCAAAGCAGCGATCAATGACTACCGCCAGAAAAATGGCCTGGAAACGTTGAAGTTTGAAGAAAGTGTAATTCATTAAGAACGGGGAATAGGGTTTGGCAAATAGCGAGTAGGGAATCCCACTAGCTAAACCCCATTACCCACTAGATTAAAAAATGAGTGTAGAATTAGCAAACGCAATTTATATCAGTGATACCGCCAAAGCAAAGATTCATCAGTTGATGAAGGATGCAGGTGTGGAATCGGATGCTTCTTACTTTGTAAGAGTAGGTGTAGTGGGCGGTGGTTGTTCAGGCCTCAGCTATAAACTGGATTTTGACAATGAATCCAAGCCGATGGACCAGGCGTTTGAAGATAACGGTATCAAAGTGGTGACGGACCTCAAGAGCTTCCTGTACCTGGTAAACACTACGCTGGATTTTTCGGATGGGCTGAATGGAAAAGGGTTTTACTTCAGCAACCCGAATGCCAGCAGGACCTGCGGATGTGGTGAAAGTTTTGCCGTGTAAAAATATTAAACCCCGAACTTGAAAATAGGGAGTCCTTTCATGTAATGTGAAGGGATTTTTTATTGGTAGAAGTGAATCCCTGACAGCCCTTTCCCGGATTTTTCAGCCCCTTTGCTCCTTGTGTCTTTTATTACTTATTTTGCACGCAATCTATGTGGTCCGTTTGTAAAAAAGAACTCCGTCAGTTTTTCAGCAGCCTTACCGGCTATATTGCCATTATAGTTTTCCTGCTGGTCAACGGGCTGGTGGTCTTTGTTTTCCCCGATAATCTCTTCGAATTCGGATACGCCACCCTCGACAGGTTTTTCCAATTGGCACCATGGGTATTGTTATTATTGATCCCTGCCATTACGATGCGCAGTTTTTCCGAAGAATTCAAAACCGGTACGTACGAGATATTGCAGACCAGGCCCCTGAGCCGTTGGCAGATAACGGGGGGTAAATATTTCGGGAGCCTTATCGTTGTCTTTATAGCCTTACTACCCACCATCGTATATATTTTTTCCATCCAGCGTCTCTCTTCCAATGAGGGGTTGGATATGGGTGCCACCATTGGTTCTTATATCGGGTTATTCTTTCTGGCGGCGGTTTTTACAGCGATCAGCATCTGTAGCAGCAGCTTTACCAATAATGCAGTTGTTGCTTTTATCGGCAGCCTGATCGGTTGTGCTTTATTGTATTATGGATTCAATGCGATCAGCCGGGTGCCGGCACTGGCCAATGGGATGGATTATTATGTTGAAATGGTCGGTATCGATTTTCATTATCGCAGTATTAGCCGCGGGCTGATCGATACACGGGATATCGTATATTTTCTGACCGTAACAGGATTGTTCCTTATTATAACAACCAGGAATCTTTTAAGGAGATAATATGAAAAAAGGGCTTCAAAAAATAATCAATTCAAGGTATTGGTCGATCTGGCTCCTCTTGTTGCTGGTAGGGGTTAACTACCTGGCATCCGATTTTCATACAAGATTGGATCTTACTAAAGAAAAAAGGTACACGCTCAGCAAAGCGACTAAGGACTTGCTGAACAATTTGGATGATGATGTACAGATAGATGTTTTTCTCAAAGGACAATTCCCGGCCGGGTTTAAGAAGCTATCAAACAGCACTTCCGATTTCTTACGATTATTAAAAGACAGAACAGGCAGGATCTATTACCGGTTCATTTCACCGCAGGATGAAATGCCGGATGGCGGTGGAAAAAATTATGAGGATACCCTGGTGGCATTGGGAGCCAATCCGATCAACCTTACTGTAAAGGTCGAAGCCGGAGAAGAGAATAAAAGAGTCTATCCCGTGGCATTGATCAAATACAAAGATCGCCAGGCCCTGGTCAATTTGTATGGCGGGGGTAAGCGGGCTATTGGAGCAGAAGAGCTTAATAGCGCAGAAGCCCTGATGGAGTACCAATTTGCTAAAACATTGGATGGGTTGGTCAACCCTACCAAACCATTAGTGGCCTATTCTACTGGTAACAGGGAGCCGACAGATTATAAAACATTTGATCTGCAGCAAACCCTGCAGAAAGATTATAAACTATTTACCTTAAATCTTAATGAACAAAGTTTTATTCCCGACACGATCAAAGTGTTGCTGATCGTAAAACCAGCTGCACAATTCAGTGAACCGGAAAAACTGAAAATTGATCAATACATCATGCGGGGTGGGAAGGTGCTGTGGTTTATTGATAACCTGATCGCTGAACAGGATAGCCTTCGGTACAAACCCGAAACCATTGCCTTCGACAGGAACCTGAACCTGACCGATATGTTATTCCGGTATGGTGTGCGTATCAACACCGACCTGGTGATGGATTTGCAATGTGATTTTATACCGCTGGCGGTGAATGGCAATAGCGAAACACCCCAGTTTGAATTTGTGCACTGGAATTATTACCCCTTGTTTGAATCCAATGGCAACCACACGATCAATAAAAATACCGGGTTGATCGCTGCCCGATTTGTGAATTCCATCGATACAATCGCTACACCGGGTATCAGGAAAACAGTTTTACTTGCTTCTTCTTCCAATTCAAGAATAATCAGCACCCCGGCGCTGATCAGCCTGAATGAAAACAAGAATGCACCGGAAGATATAAAATTTAAAAAGAACGCTATCCCGGTAGCTTATTTACTGGAGGGTAAATTCACTTCCCTGTTCCGTAACCGGGTGTCCAAATCGCAGATCGATATTCTTGCTGCATCGGGTGCTGCATTTTCGGATATGAATAAACAGGATAATAAAATGATCGTGGTTGGGGATGGTGATATATTATTAAACGATATTTCTCCCAAAGAAGGCCCCTTGCCAATGGGATTGAATTTTTATACCGTTGGCTCCCAGTATGAGTACCAGTTTGCCAACCGGGATTTTTTACTAAACTGTATGGAGTACCTGGTGAATAAACCCGGGATCATTGAAACAAGAAATAAGGATATCGTGCTGCGGCTATTGAATGGCCCCAAAGTGGAGGAGCAAAAAACAACCTGGCAATTTATCAATATTGGTCTGCCGATTTTACTGGTAATATTGTTAGGGTGGGTATACCAGCAGCTGAGAAAACGAAAATATGCAGCCTGATCTCCAACCGGCTTTCCCTGTTAAATTATCCTGTTCCGGGTTATCTTTACATATTACAAATTTCCCTTCATGACAAGAGATCAGATCACTTACCTCGTTTTTGGAATTGTATTGGTGGTTTCACTCATCATTGACCTCGGCGTTTTAAGTAAAAAGAACAAGAAAGTAACCATCCGCCAGGCTTTATACCAGACTTTTTTCTGGGTTTCGCTGGCCCTGTCTTTCTGTGTGTTTATGTGGATCGAGAACGGGCAGAAACCTGCGCTGGAATACCTGAGCGCCTACCTAATGGAGTGGAGCCTGAGCATCGATAATATTTTTGTTTTCATCCTGATTTTTTCTGCTTTCTCCGTCAAGGAAAAAAATTATGGGCGGGTCTTACTGGCCGGTATTTTAATGGCGATCATTTTCCGGATTATTTTTATTACGGTAGGGGTGGCCCTGGTAGAAAAATTTCATTGGGTGCTTTATATTTTCGGTGCCTTCCTCGTTTATACAGGATATAAAATGTTTACGGCCAGTGACGACGAAGAATTTAAACCGGAAGAAACCAAAGTGTATAAATGGATGAAAAGGATCCTGCCACTGGTACCGCATGATGGTGACGGGAAGTATTCGGTAAGAATCGACGGGAAGAAATTTTATACCAGCCTCTTTGTTGTAGTGATCATGCTGGCTGCCATTGACCTCGTGTTTGCATTGGATTCTATTCCTGCCGTCATGGGGATTGTGGATACGAAAACACCCGGATACGAGGATACAGCCCGCTTAGTGATTTATACCTCCAATATTTTTGCAGTGCTGGGACTACGGTCCTTATTCTTTTTGTTACGGGGAGCTGTCAGCAAATTTGATTACCTCCAGCAGGGGATCGCTATTGTGCTGGTATTTATTGGTATAAAAATGCTGGCAGAGCATTGGATCAACCAATGGGTGGATAAGCAAATACAGGTATTCATTTCCCTTGGGGTTATATTGGTATGTATTTCAGGGTCCGTTTTTTATTCCATATTCATGAAAAAAGAAGGTGTTCCTGAAGACATATCAGATGAAAGCCAGTAATAATAACCCGTTCCAGTTGAGCTATCCTATCAGTCATATAGCCCGTATCATTCATGCTGAAGAAATTACAGTAGCGGATACATTAATTGAGCACCTTCTGCTGGATAGCCGGAAAGTCTACTCGACGTCATCTTCTTTATTTTTTGCTATCAAGGGTACCCGGCGGGATGGTCACCAGTTCATTCCGGAATTATATAAAAGAGGTATCCGGAACTTTGTTGTTGCTACCCCGGTTACCCTGGAAGAGTTTCCTGAAGCTAATTTTTTAATCGTTACCGATACGCTGATGGCTTTGCAGAAGTTGGCAGCCCATCACCGGGATCAATTTGATATCCCGGTCATCGGTATTACAGGCAGTAATGGAAAAACTGTGGTCAAAGAATGGCTATACCAATTATTGCAGGAAGATCACAATATCATAAGAAGTCCCAAGAGTTATAACTCGCAAATTGGTGTGCCGTTGAGTGTATGGGGCATGAATGAAAAAAATACCCTCGCAATATTTGAGGCCGGTATTTCGGAACAGGGGGAAATGTTACAATTGGAAAAGATCATTCGACCAACACTGGGCGTATTGACCAATATCGGCGAAGCGCATAGCGAGGGGTTTATTGATGGTGAACATAAGTTCCGGGAAAAAATGGTTCTGTTCAGGAATGCAAAAAAGGTGATCGGGCGAGCCATTGATTTTGAAGGAAGGGGCGATGTGACCGATATGCAGGGCGAAAAGCTGGAAGTGTTGACATGGGGTAAAGGAGCCTCCTGTGATTTTGTAGTTGAGCAGGGAGAAAGAACCGATTACCATAGCCCGGTCACTATAACAAGGAAAGAACAAAAATGCCGCATTCGTATTCCCTTTACCGATGAAGCATCGGTGGAGAATGCGGTCACTTGTACCTGCGTTTTGTTAGAAATGGAAATTGATCCTGCCATTATTGCGGAGCGTATGAGTAAGCTTCATTCCGTCAGTATGCGGTTGGAATTAAAGAAAGGGATCAATAATTGTTCGATCATTAATGATAGTTACAGTGCAGATCTGAGTTCACTTGAAATTGCCTTGAATTTTCTGGACCAGCAGGGAGCTGGGGGAAAAAAGACGACCATTCTTTCAGATTTTTTGCAAAGCTCTATCACGAATGAAATGCTTTATGGCCAGGTATTGGAAAGCCTGGCAAAGCATAAAGTTGATCGCCTGATCGGTATAGGAGAAAAAATATCAGCCAACCTCCTCTATTTATTAACAAAACCTGAGTTAGGACTCAGCATTGAATTATATCCTTCTACTGATGATTTTATTCATCATTTTCGGTCTTCTTCTTTCAAAGAAGAAACGATCCTGGTAAAAGGCGCCCGGGTTTTTGCCTTTGAAAAAATTGTACAGTTGCTGGAACAGAAAGCCCACCAGACCGTGCTTGAAATCAACCTGAATGCGCTTACACACAACCTGAAAGAATACCAGAAACGGTTAAAGCCCTCTACCAAAATAATGGCCATGGTAAAAGCCTTTGCCTATGGTAGTGGCGGGGCCGAGATCGCCGGTATTCTCCAGTATCATAAAGTAGACTATCTCGGCGTGGCCTATGCAGACGAGGGAGTGGACTTGAGAAAAGCAGGAATCACCCTGCCCATCATGGTGATGAATCCCGAGGAGAATGCCTTTGAATCCATCACTGAAAATAACCTGGAACCCGAGATCTATTCTTTTGAAATGTTGCAGGCCTTCGATACATTTTTACAAAAGGAGGGATTGCAGCAATATCCCATCCATATAGAAATTGAGACCGGGATGAACCGCCTGGGTTTCGCCGCCATTGATATGCAAAAACTTGCCGGGGTTTTACAAGCATCACCCTCGTTTAAAATACAAACTGTTTTTTCGCACCTGGCTGCCAGTGAAGAAATAGCACAGGATGAATTTACTCTCCAACAGTTCCATCAATTTGAAAAGGCGGCTACCATTTTAGAAGAAAAAATGGGCTATGGTTTTATCAAACATATTTGCAATTCCGCAGCGGCTATCCGTCACCCGGGATTACAAATGGACATGGTCCGTTTGGGGATCAGCCTTTATGGAATTGACAGTTCTGGTTCTTTGGGATCCAAGCTGCAAGCGGTAACAACGCTCAAATCAACGATTGCCCAATTAAAACATTTGAAGAAAGGGGAATCGGTTAGCTATAACCGTAAAGGACACATTGAAAAAGATTCGGTAATCGCAACTATCCGTATCGGGTATGCCGATGGTTATCCCCGGCGCCTGGGCAACGGGGTGGGGAAAGTAGGGGTAAAAGGACAACTGGTACCGGTAATCGGCACAGTTTGCATGGATATGTTTATGATCGATGTAACAGAAATTCCAGGTGTGCAGGAAGGAGATGAAGTAATTATTTTTGGGCCCGGACTACCCGTACAACAAGTGGCAACATGGGCACAGACCATTCCATACGAAATCATGACGGGTGTTTCTCAACGGGTTAAGAGGGTCTATTTTGAAGAATAAGGAAATGTGTTAATGAGGAGCAAAAAATGCTCATGGGATTTGGCAATAAACTAAACCAGTAGTTAAATTTCTAAGGGAAGAGACCAGCGGGAAGCGAGTGGCTAACAGCTAGCAGCTTTCTTACTATATTTGCGGGATATTTATGAAGACACTGAAACTTAAACATGTCGTATTAATTATTGCTTCAATCATCATCATTGACCAGATGTTGAAGATCTGGATCAAAACAAATTATCCTACCGGCGAAGTGGATAAGGTTATGGGTATGAATTGGTTCCGTCTTCATTTTATCGAGAATCCCGGTATGGCATGGGGATGGAAATTTGGTAATGAGACAGGAAAAATGATCCTGACTTTGTTCCGGCTGGCCGCTGTCATTTTTGGTACCTGGTACCTCAGTAAAATTGTTAAGCAGGAATATAAAAGAGGTTTTATTGTTTGCGCCGCCCTCATTTATGCAGGCGCACTAGGCAACCTGATAGATAGTATGTTCTATGGAATGATCTTCGACAAGGGACTAAAGTATGATCCGGCGATTAATGATTATCTCCAGTATTCAGGCATTGCAGAATTTTCTTCCAGCGGTTATTCTTCTTTTTTGCATGGGAGCGTAGTGGATATGTTATACTTCCCGATGTTCAAAGGAAACTTTCCTTCCTGGTTTCCTTTTGTAGGGGGTGATGATTTCGAATTTTTCAGTGCGATCTTCAATGTGGCCGATGCTTCTATTTCTACCGGTGTTATTACTCTCCTGATCTTTCAAAAGCGTTTTTTTAAAAAGATCACACATAACTCCAATCCCGCTACGGTAGAAACAAATTCGGAAATAAGCGATAAAGTACAGGTGTCGTAAAATTATCAATCAGTAACCAGCAGCAGTCGCTACTTGTAAAGTAGTATAAATTACAAAACCCCCACCGGTGGCAGGGGCTTTTTTTGGGATTATGCTCAAGGGTTTATTCGTTATTCGCAACCAGTATATCCTTTCTTCAGGCGATCAGTACTATTTGCTCCCGGCAATATACCGTAAGGCAGCAGCCATACTTGAACTGGCCATTGACAACACCCGGGCAGTTCCTGCAATTCTTTTTTCGGATAGTACTGCTTTTAAATAAGGCGACTGGTTGAATGATTGAGCTGAAGCAGGCTCCTTTTTCAGGGCCTTCAGCGAATGCGGGGAAAAGTAAAGAGATGGTTGAACGATACTTTTCATAGACTCGGATTTTTAGTTTTTTAAAAGGGTTTGGATTATTTCTACTGTTAAGATAGTAACATCATATACTGAGATACAAATTTAACGCAATAAAAAATCGAAGAACAAGTAATTCCTCTTTTTTAACAATAGGGGTTTTACTATACGGCTTCTATTTTAAGACCAAATTGGCACTAAAACGGGACAAAAGCAGCCAGGTATAAAGCAGCCTATATCTTCCCAACCATTTTTTCAGGCTTTACCCATTCATCAAACTCTTCCGGCGTGATATAACCCAGTTTTACCGCCATTTCCTTTAAGGTAGTACCTTGTTTATGGGCTTTCTGTGCAATCTCTGCAGCTTTATAATAGCCGATCTTCGTATTTAGGGCTGTCACCAGCATCAGGCTGTTGTCAACATGTTTTTTTATGTTTGCCTCGATTGGAGCCAGGCCAACAGCACATTTATCATTAAAGGAAACACATCCATCCCCGATCAGCCGGGCGCTATGCAGGAAATTATAGATCATAACAGGTTTAAAAACGTTCAGCTCAAAATGACCAGAAGCACCCGCGATACTGATAGCCACATCATTGCCCATTACCTGGGCAGCGATCATGGTCAATGCTTCGCATTGCGTCGGGTTTACTTTTCCCGGCATAATGGAGGAGCCCGGCTCATTATCCGGGATAAACAGCTCACCGATCCCACTTCTTGGTCCGGATGAAAGCATCCGGATATCGTTGGCAATCTTCATTAAGCTGACCGCCACCGTTTTTAATGCACCGTGAGATTCTACGATCGCATCATGTGCTGCCAGCGCTTCAAATTTATTGGCGGCCGTTACAAAGGGAAGACCGGTCAGTTTTGCAATATGCCTGGCTACATTAACCGCATAATTAGCTGGTGTATTGATACCAGTGCCGACTGCTGTACCGCCCAGTGCCAATTCACTTAAATGAGCCAGGGTGTTTTTTATGGCTTTTAATCCATGGTCTAACTGCGAAACATAGCCGCTGAATTCCTGTCCTACGGTTAAAGGAGTGGCATCCATGAAATGGGTCCGGCCGATCTTCACCACTTTCATGTATTGCTTGCTTTTCTTCGCCAGTGTGTCCCTTAACTTTTGAATGCCCGGGATCGTTATTTCTACCAGTATCTTGTATGCAGCAATATGCATGGCTGTTGGAAAGGTATCATTGGACGATTGTGATTTATTGACATCATCATTGGGGTGGAGGAATTTTTCTTTATCCGTAAGCTGACCACCCTTTAATACATGGCCACGGTTAGCGATCACTTCGTTTACATTCATATTACTTTGGGTGCCGCTGCCAGTTTGCCAGACTACCAGGGGAAAATAATCGTTCAGCTTTTCTTTCAGTATTTCATCACATACCTTACCGATCAAAGCTGATTTATTTTTTGCCAGTACACCGCCTTCCTGGTTGGTGATCGCAGCCGCTTTTTTCAGGTAGGCAAATGCCGCAATGATCTCTTTGGGCATTTTATTGATATCCTGTGCTATCTTAAAGTTATCAATGCTGCGTTGGGTTTGTGCTCCGTAATAAGCAGTGGCAGGTACTTTTACTTCACCCATGGTATCTTTTTCAATCCGGTATTCCATAACGTGGTTTGTAGTTTAATTTGCTGCCGCAAAGGTAGGTCAGCAGGCCCTTCGCCTGAAATTTGGAGGTAATAATTCTTTTACTTTTAAAGTTCATTTCCCGGCAGTAAATTGCTGCTATGAAGAGGCTTTTTTTACCCTTACTCCTGTTGGTGGCTTGTTCGGTTAAAGGTCAACGGCAAACAGAAAATATCATTATTATTACTACCGATGGTTTTCGCTGGCAGGAGATTTTTAAAGGGATGGATACGGCCATCGCCAATAATGCGAAATTTAACCAGGGTGACAGCGAATATATTTATAAGCATTACTGGGCTGCTACCGAAGCTGAACGCCGGAAAAAATTATTGCCGTTCCTGTGGAGTACGATTGTTACAAAAGGGCAGGTGTTTGGAAACAGAACCCTGGGAAGTAAGGTTGACAATGCCAATCCTTATTGGTTTAGCTATCCCGGCTACAGTGAAATTTTTACAGGCTATGCTGATACCAGTATTAACAGCAATAGCCACCCCCCGAATCCAAATGTGACCGTGCTGGAGTATATGAATAAACAGCCCCGGTTGAAGGGTAAAGTAGCCGCTTTTGGTGCGTGGGAAGCGTTTGGCAGAATACTAAATGAAGAACGAAGCGGTATACCGGTTGTTTCCGGGTTCGATCTGCTGGGCGGAAAGAAACCTACTGCTAACGAAAGATTGATGAATGCCATGCTGAAGGATACTCATAAGCCCTGGGGCGAGGATGAATGCTTTGATGTGTTCACCCATTACGGGGCGATGGAGTATTTAAAAACAAAAAAACCGAAAGTTTTATATATCGCTTACGGCGAAACAGATGAATGGGCCCATGCAGGGCAATACCGTTCCTACCTTGATGCGGGCCGGCAGGTGGATACCTGGATCAAAGAAATATGGAACTACGTACAGACCGATCCAATGTATAAAAATAAAACTACGATACTGATCACAACAGACCATGGAAGAGGTGATATAGAGAAAGAGAAATGGACCAGCCATAATAATAAGATACCTGATGCGCACGAGATATGGTTTGCTGTGATGGGGCCGGATACACCCGTGCGGGGAGAATTGGCCACTGATATGCAACTCTACCAGCAACAATTCGCTCAAACTATTGCCCGCCTGATGGGGTATACGTATGAGGCCAGGCACCCGGTAGCCAATGAAATATTGTATGTTTTTAAAATGAAGAAATAATTGTATGAAGAAAGTATTAATAGCTATTTTAATGCTGAGCGGAATAGCGGCTGTTGCACAAAATAATTTCCAGTCACCCAAACCCAGCAAACACCAATTGGCCTGGCATGAAACAGAGTATTATCTTTTTATGCATTTTGGCCCCAATACATTTACCGGCCAGGAATGGGGAACCGGCCAGGAGCCCGAAAATCTTTTTAATCCTGCGGAACTGGATTGCCGTCAATGGTGTAATACCGCTAAAGCCGCCGGTGCAAAAGGTATTATTATTACAGCCAAGCACCACGACGGTTTTTGTTTGTGGCCCAGCAATTTCTCAAAACATACAGTTCGGGAAAGTAAATGGAAAGACGGTAAAGGCGATGTGCTGAAAGAATTATCGCAGGCCTGTCGTGAAGCTGGTTTGAAATTCGGCGTTTATCTTTCACCCTGGGATAGAAACCACCCGGATTACGGAACAGAAAAATATAACACTGTATTCGCTGGGATGATGAAAGAAATCTTTCAAAACTATGGCCCCATTTGGGAAATGTGGTGGGATGGTGCTAATGGAGAAGGTCCCAATGGAAAAACGCAGGACTATGATTGGAAACGGTTTGAAAATATTGTTAAGCAGTATTCACCCAAAACAGTTGTCTTCAGTGATATTGGCCCAGATATCCGCTGGGTGGGTAATGAGAACGGAATTGCCGGGGATCCCAATTGGAATTTTTTAGATATCGAAGGGTTTAAAAGAGGCCTGGGAGCGCCACCCACTGATACATTGAACCAGGGGAATTACCGTGGCAAAAGATGGATCCCAGCTGAATGTGATGTGAGTATCCGGCCTGGATGGTTTTGGCATGGCAAGGAAGATGATAAAATAAAAACACCGCAACAATTATTTACTATTTATTTGAAATCGGTAGGAAGAGGAGCCAATCTTTTATTGAACGTTCCGCCTGACCGGAGGGGACTGATCGGGGATAAAGACGTAGCGGCATTAATGGGGTTTAAAAAATTACGGGAGGAGAGCTTTGAAAATAACCTGATGATGAACGCAAAAATGTTTTACCAGTTTGTACCGAAGGATATTACTTTTAAATCGGTTGATTCAAACGGGGTGTTTGGAGCAAATCTCCAGGACTTTATTGTAGAGTTTCCGCAGAAAACAAAAATCAATTGCATTGTTTTGAAAGAAGCGATTCAGTTTGGCCAGACCATCCGGAAATTTAAAGTGGTTCTCTACAAGGATAATAAAACCGTTCGTGAGATAAACGGTACCAGTGTTGGCAGAAAACGGATACTTACATTTCCTGAGGAGAATATTACTTCGTTCAGGGTATATCTTGAAGACTCAAAAGGTAGTGATAATATAAGCAGTGTTAAGGCTTACCTTATAGATGATAAGCTGGTAGAAAAATAAATGCTGGCCGGAGTTTTGTTACTTTGCTGAAATCATGACTAAAACAATTTTGAATAAACTGCTGATAGCGGCAATCTTTTTTGCCGGATGTACGGATGTAGAGAAGCCTTCGTCAAAAGTTGCTGAACCGGAGACGGTAAGGCCTACAACACCTGTGATTGATAGCCCTGTTTATAAACTGGAATCACCACTTATACCAACTGCAACAATTGAAACAGGAATAATAACCCCTGCAGAAGTATTAGCGTTTGCTAAAACACTAATCGGCACACCTTACTTGTATGCTTCTACTGACCCGGCCAACGGGTTTGACTGCTCAGGTTTTATCACGTATGTCTTTAATCATTTCAACATTGCAGTTCCCCGTTCCTCTATTGATTTTACCCATGTTGGGAAAGAAGTGGAGTATAAAAATGCAGGCCCAGGCGACCTGATATTATTTACTGGAACAGATAGTACTATTAAGATAGTCGGACACATGGGCATCGTAGAAAGTAATAAGGCTGATAGCTTACACTTCCTTCATTCCACTTCCGGAAAAGCAAAAGGAGTGGTGATCACTCCTTTTGAAAATTATTATAAAAGCCGGTTTGTAAAAGTGATTCGAATTTTTCCGGATGCATCGTTTCAATAGCTATTTGCCGGTGAAAAGAGCTTTTCTTTTTTCTAAAAAGGCAGTCGTACCCTCTTTCATATCTTCTGTAGCAAATGCATTGCCAAATTCTTCTATCTCTACGGCATAACCATCTTTTGTTTCATCCAATACTGCATTAGCGGCTTTGATGCAGCCTGCTACCGCAAGCGGAGCTTTTGAGTTTATGATGTCAAGAATTTTTTTAGTGTGTTCCAATAATGTTTCAGCAGTTGTAACATAATTTACTAAACCCAATTGTTTGGCTTCGGCTGCATCTATTAAATGCGCCGACATTAAAAGTTCCATTGCTTTCCCTTTTCCAATTAGTTGTACCAAACGCTGCGTGCCGCCATAACCTGGGATCAAACCCAGGTTTACTTCAGGCTGTCCAAATTTTGCATTTTCTGATGCCACCCGGAAATGGCAACTCATCGCCAGTTCACAACCGCCACCCAATGCAAATCCATTCACCGCTGCTACAATAGGTTTGGCAGCATTTTCAATTCTGGCAAAAGTATCCTGCCCCCTTTTGGCCAGTGCCATTGCCTGTTCTTTATGCAGCCCGCCAAATTCTGAAATATCAGCCCCGGCGACAAAAGCTTTGGGTCCTGCCCCGGTAATGATAACGGATTTTATTTCGGCATTACTGTGGATTTCATCCAGCGCTTTATTCAGGTCTGTGAAAACTTCTTTGCTTAATGCGTTTAGCTTATCGGGCCGGTTGATCGTAATTGTGTAGATACCATCGGTGAGTTCAGTGAGCAGAGTTTGAAACATGGGTAATTATTTTACCAAATGTAGTAATAAAATGAAAGCTGCGCCAAATAGTACAGCTTCCGGAACCGCCCTCAAACTAATTATTTATACTGTTTATCAGAATATGATTACCAGCAATGTTATGGCTGAAACCAGCAGCACGATCATCAGTAAGTCAGTCATGTTATCCTTATTTAGTTTCATAGTCGTTTGCATTTATAATACCGCATAAATCACCATTGATACGGCAAAGTAACAGGCAAGATCAGTCACCATCGCTTTACAATTAGCCAGAGGTGGATTTTGTTTATCCAAAGGAGGTTGTTGCTATCCGGTCGTAATAGCCAATTGCTGTTTCGCCGCAAAGTAAACAGCAACCACCTTTCAGTAGTATCATCGGGGTGCTAATGAATACGGTCTTTAGATTTGACTTGTAATTATTTCACCTTAAAACCTTACAATGAAAAAGCAACTAACAACAAAAACAATCCTGGCAGTAGTTATTCTTATGGCTGCCTTTACTTCCTGCCAGAAAGCAACTGTGAATTATTTTCAACCCGTCGTTTCTCCCGAACTGCCCAGGGTTAAAACAATTGACTACGGCAGTGTAGTACGTACCAATGAGTATGATGGCCAGGGCAGAGTGGTACAAGCAAATTACAATACCGGAGCCAAAACACTAGTCTCCTATACCGGCAATAGTATCATCTCAGAATCCTTTAATCCCTCCGGAGCCCTTTTACAAAAGGATATCAATATGCTGAACAGCGATGGATTGATCGAATCTGCTACGAACAGCAATAACCTCCCTTCGGTGTTTTACTATTCGTATAACAATGATAAAAAATTGATCAACGACACCTACCTGAATAATGGCGTATTGAAGCGGGAGCGGTTTTATACCTACAGCAACGGGAACCTTGTAAAGGACAGCACTGCAGAGGGTAGCAGCTGGTATTGTAACGACTATGAATACTTTATAGATATTCTATCCACTATTGAATCGGTCAACTTTGGTTCACCTTATTATGGTGCTGGCAACAAAAATGTTGTAAAGAAAGTTACTTCCCGGCAGTCGGATGGAGTAGTAAAAACAAAGATATATTCCCTTCCTGAAAAAGATGCTGCCGGTAGGGTCACTAAAACTTCTTACACGCTTAATGGAGGTGTACCCGTCATTTATCAGTACACCTATTATTGATTGCTCATCAGTTATAGCCCCATGGCTAGATGAGAAGGCCAGGGTCTTGTTATGAAAGAGGTGCTGTGCAAGCAGTTACTATCGCGGCTGGATCAACGCATATAAAATATCAATACCAGACATTGGTGGTGATTACAAGCGGAAGGGGTTGGCTGTAAAGCCACCCTTTACCGTTTAGTCGGTAGGAACAACCACACAATAATTGGCCTGGACTGTATTCTTCCCTATCACTCAAATGCTCTATTTTTAAGCAGGTATGTTCAACCGATCATCTATATTAACCTTAACAGGATGCTTGTCGTTCCTGCTATTCCTCTGTCCTGCTGTTACATGGTCTCAAAATCCCGGGAATAAGGCAGGTATACTCTTTTATCATCTCAACACTTCACAGGGCCTCTCTGATAATTACATTTTTGATATGTGCACAGATATGGGGGGTAATCTTTGGATCGCCAGTGGTGAAGGGTTGAACATGTTCAATGGGAAAACAGTGACCCGTTTTTTTAAGGAAGAATATCCGCAATTAACAACAGATTACACCCGGCAACTGATTTGTGATGAACAAAACAGGATCTGGGTCATGAATCAGGGTGGTTTTATGACGATGATCGATGAAAACAGGAAATTTCACAGGGTAGCTTTATACAGGAATGGTGTCATGGTTCCTGTTCGCCGGATCTTAAAAACAGAAAGTCTGGGCATCGTGTTATTGGCGGGCCATGATTTTTTATCTGTATCCGGGACTAATGACTATTCAACGATTGATTCATTAACAACCAAACATTTTTCTGCACTACCGATCATCGGTTTTGATTCTTCTTATGCTTCAGAATTCAGTCAGGCAACCACCCTTGGAAAGGACAAGTATATTATTTCAACTACTACGCGGTTTATTAAAATAAATTTTAAAACCAGGCATGTTGAAAAGGAATACAATTTCCCCGATCTTGTTATTTTAACCGGATGGAAAACAGAGGAACTACTGGTCTATGATAAAGCCAATCCCGGTACTTTTTCTATTGATCTTACTACGGGTACAAGAAAAAGTTCGTTTGACAGTATCCGGGATCAGCACGGAGATTTATATACAGCTATATCGAGCAGAGCTCTCTTAATTGAGAAAGACCAATTATGGATAACCACAAATAATAATGGGCTCTTTCTTTACAATATAGCAACTGGAAAATTATATAATTTCAAACACAACGCAGCAGACCCTACAACAATTGTAAACAATTCACCCTCCGCTATAACAAGTGATCAGTCAGGCTGGATCTTCACCGGGAATACCCCCAACGGTATCAGCTATTTTAAGAATAACGCTGTGATCGGTCAGCAGTTGATTTTTACGAATACAAAGGGAACCGGCTATGATGGTTATATCAATACAATCGCTACACTGGATAATGATAATTATTATATTGGTATTTCTGATAACCTGCTCAAATGGAAGCGGAGTACGAATACCACACAGTTTTTGGCTACCTATCAGAATGATAAATCGGCATTAACCCGGCAGGGTGTTAATTACGTAGCATTTGACAGTAAGAATAGATTATGGGTAGCCATTCCATCTATTGGTATATATATACTGGATGAAAATAACCGGGTAGCAGGTCGTTTAAGATATGATTCGATACTGCCGGGTTATTTACCTTCCAACTTCGTGCGTCATATGGGAATGGATCCGCAGAAAAAATTCATGTGGTTAAGTACCCGGGCCGGTCTTTGCCGGGTTGATATCGCCACGCTTGCCATCGACAGGCTTGAAAAACTTCCTTTTGCTGCACTCACGAAATCTATTTGTAACAGGACCTGGTTTTATGATGCGGATAATCTCTGGATAGCATCAGAGAAACTCGGAGCCTGGCATTACACTTTCTCTACCGGCCAGATGCGGCAATATACGGTTGCGAATGGTATGCCAGACAATACAATATTTTGTTTTAATAAGGATAATTTTAATAATATTTACATTGGCACAATGGAAGGGCTGCTGATCTTACTGACCAATGGCAAAACAAAAATAGTTACCCGGAAGGATGGTTTATTACACAACCGGATCGAAGCCCTTTTGCTGGATAAGAAGAACCGGATTTGGATGGGAAACGATGTGGGACTTTCCTGTTTTATGATCGCAGACTCCAGCCTGCGAATCTTTGATGAGCGATTTGGATTAAGTGTCCAGGGTTTCAGGATCAATTCTTATCACCAGAACAGTGATGATGAGCTGGTGTGGGGAACAGAAAGAGGCCTGCAGTATTTTTACCCCGACAACTTAATAAAGCAAAAGATAAGTTTGAATACCAGTATACATCGGGTGGAAACAAGGGATGTGGAAGCCAATCTTACGCAGAATGCCGTTTTCCTTCTTTCGCCCAACGACAACTATGTAACTTTTTATTTTTCAGCAATCGATTATAGTAAACATCTCCGCACTTTCTATGAATATAAACTGGAAGGGCTCGATGAAAATTGGATCAGGGTGATCGATCAGAATTTTGTTCGGTATAACTCCTTACAAGCCGGTAACTATTTGTTTAAGGTAAGGGCCAGCAATGATGGCAAAGTTTGGGAGGAAGCAAAGAATACAGTAACCATCACGATCGCCAAGCCCGTCTGGCAACAAACCTGGTTTAAAATGCTGGGAGCTTTGATCGGACTGTTATTGATCTGGTTTGTTGTTCGTTATTATAGATTAAAACAAATTAGACAACGGGAGGAACTGGAGACAGAAGTAGTCATCAACTATTTTGCTTCACAGATCAACAGCCATAAGAACACCAACGAGCTGCTTTGGGATATTGCAAAAAACTGTATCAGCAAACTCCATTTCGAAGACTGTGTCATTTACTTAAAGGATGAAACGAGGAATATATTGATTCAAAAAGCAGCCTATGGCCCCAAGAACCCGATTGATTTCACGATTCATCAGCCCATGGAGATTCCGGTGGGAAAAGGTATTGTGGGTACAGTAGCGGTCACGGGTAAAGCGGAACTGATTAGCAATACAGCAACAGACTCCCGCTACCTGGTAGACGATGCAACCAGGCTTTCCGAAATTACCGTACCTGTTATCATCGACGGAAAAGTGGTGGGTGTAATTGACAGCGAGCATTCGAGAAAAAATTTCTTTTCTTCCCGTCACTTGCAGGTACTATCCACAGTAGCGGCACTTTGTGCCACACAGATACAGCGAACAAATGCTGAAGAAGAAAAGCAAAAAGCAAAAATTGAGTTGTTGGAAAATAAGCAGAAAGCAGCAGAAAGTCGCCTGCAAAGTTTGCGGTTGCAAATGAACCCTCACTTTTTGTTCAATGCATTGAACTCTATCCAGCAAATGATCCTGGCAAATGAAGATATAGTCGCTACCAAGTACCTGTCACGATTCTCCAAGCTGCTACGGGCCATTTTAGTACACAGCGATAAAGAGAGTATTACTCTGAAAGAAGAGCTGGAGATATTGAATTTGTATATCGAACTTGAATCAATACGGTTCAAAGATTCCTTTAGTTATACGGTACAGGTGGATGAGGAAATTGAAACGGAGGAAGTAAGGATCCCCACCTTGCTGGTCCAGCCCTTTGTAGAAAATGCGATCTGGCATGGCCTGATGCACAAGGAGGGAGAAAAAATATTAAAGGTGAAATTTATAGAAGAAGGTGATTTTATAAAATGTACGATTGAGGATAATGGTGTTGGAAGAACAAAGACTGCGGCTATGAAATTATCAACAGGGCAGGATAAAAAACATGTCAGTAAGGGAATTGCAGTGTCAAATGAACGGTTAAAGGCTTTGTGCACGCGGGATGGAAGAGAAGGAACGATTACGATCATCGACCTGGCTGACAGTAACGGTATTCCTGGTGGTACCCGGGTTGAAATTAATTTTCCTATTCAAAATTAATGATATGCTTAAAGTACTTTTAATTGACGATGAAGAAAGGGCCACAGATGCCCTGCGGCTGATGATCGAAAAAACGATCCCTGAGATCAGGCAGGTTATGGTGTGTAATGACAGCCGCAAAGCAGCGGATATTATCCATGTCTATAAACCGGGACTGGTATTTCTCGACATTCAGATGCCACATATGAATGGTTTCGAAGTACTGGAGAAAATGCCAAATAAGGATTTTAAGATCATCTTTACCACGGCGTACAATGAGTATGCAATACAGGCGATCCGATTCAGTGCATTTGACTACCTGCTAAAGCCTATTGATATCGAAGAACTGCAGTCATCGGTCCAGCGTTTCCTGGAAAGTAATGACAATTATAAACAGCAATACGAGTTGCTGAAAAATATCATGCATAATATCCAGGCTCCTTCTGCCGAAGAATTCCGGTTGGCCCTGCCCACTAAGGAAGGGGTACATTTTTTATTTCCGGGCGATATTGTCCGTTGTGAATCCATTGGTAATTACACCAAGTTCTTTATGCAGAATAACAGCACTTACCTGATCTCCAAAACCCTTGGTGAGTATGATACCTTACTGACACCACATAATTTTATCCGTACCCACAAGAGCCACCTGGTGAATAAAAAATATATTTCTTTTATTGATCATGATGGGTTTGCGGTATTAAAAGATAATAGTAAGGTAGAAGTAAGCCGCCGGCGAAAGGAAGAAGTAATGTCTTCCCTTAAATAAAAATCACCGGAGAATAATCAGTAAAGGCCATTCAATATCTTTTCGGTGAGTAAAGGTTACGGGGGTGTTTTCTTTGCAACAGAAAATACTTTTCGTTTTATAAACCTTTAACTACTGAAAATTATGCAACAACAAAATTTCCGGCGCAGCCTTTTCCTGTTGCCTCTTTTTTTACTGGCAACAGCAATGCTGTCTGCCCAGCTTACACTACCACCCCGGCTAAAAGGCTATGTGGATATGCATACGCATCCAGCTAGCCAATGGGGATTTGGCGAACAATTATTTTTTGGTGAAAACGATGGTAACCCTGCTACAGCCTTGGGGTCCTGTGGTTGCGATCATAATTTTGTTGCCCCGCCATTTGATGGCAGCTGTGGCGGACAGAATATGTACCGCAATTCCATGGTGGATAAGATCGATCAGGAAAACCACATTAGTCCCTCACATTCCAAAGTGGCTGGCTTTCCCAATTTTGATCAATGGCCCAAACATAATTCATTACTCCACCAGCAGATGTACGTGGACTGGATCAAGAGAGCTAAAGAAGGTGGTCTCCGGGTCATGGTGGCACTGGCAGTGAACAGTAATTGCCTGGCAGATGCCGCGGAGACAAGTGGCCCCAATGATGACCTGCGTTCAATGAACACCCAAATAACAAAGATGAAAGCTTTTTTCAGCCGGCATAAAGAGTTTATGGAAATCGCTTATTCAGCAGAACAACTCAGAAAAATTGTTGGCTCCGGAAGACTGGCCGTTATATTGGGTATTGAAATGGATAATATTGGTAATTTTTATAACCCCGCAGATAAAAAAGACCAGCTTTTCTTCAATCCTAACCCGACAGAGGCGATGGTAAAAGCAGAAATAGACCGGATTTATGCTATGGGTGTACGCTATATTTTCCCGGTGCACATTACTGACAATGTATTTGGCGGTACTGCTTTATACAATAGCGGCTTTAACGTGGCCAATAAATACAATACCGGTAAAACCTGGGTACCTGAAGCAGTAGCTTCAACAGGTGGAATTACCTTCAAACTCACCAACGCATTTTCAGAAATTCGCCAGGATTTTCTTGCAGGCTTAGCGATGGGTATTACCGGACCCGTGTTACCGAATAAAATCATGCCTGATGTACCAGGTAACTACCCAAGTTATGCTGACCCGGGTTATAATAAAGGTCACCGTAACAGTATCGGCCTTACACCGTTGGGAGAAAAAGCGCTTGCTTACATGATGCAAAAAGGGATGATCATTGATGTGGATCACATGTCTGAAAAGGGTGTAGATAAGGCATTTGAAATAGCAACCGCTAAAAGCTACCCACTCAATTCCGGTCATAACGGATTCCGTAATCTCGGAAATTATAACGAGAATGCCCGTACGGATGCCCAGGTAAAAACAATTTATAAATTAGGAGGTATGATGGGATTGGGTCATGGCGAACATTCTACCAGTTTTGTAAAAAGCCTTCGTTATGGATTGGGGTTAACCAATTACCAACCGCTGGCCCTGGGCACAGATGTGAATGGATTCTTTGCCCTGCCTGGCAAGCCAACAGCGAAGGAAAGGATTGAGTATAAGCCACCGATGACACAGGCTTCTATGGGAAAAAAGATCTGGGATTTTAATACGGATGGAATGGCGCATTATGGCTTGTTGCCTGATTATATTCAAAGCTGTATAAAGGCGGGTATGACAAAGGAAGAGCAGGAGGCTTTTAATTTTGCGGCTGACCGGTTTGTAAATATGTGGGAAAAATGTGAAAGCAGGGCCGCAGCAATGAATAATATAAAGTCAGAGGAAGTAAAATCATTTACAATGGCAGCACAGGGCCCGCTTTGCCCCTTGTTGGTAAAAGGAGACCGGGAATTTGGAGGACATGGCCCAGACATGACCTGTACTGTTACCTTCAAGATTACAGAAGGCGGTACAGCTATTGATGCTGTTATTAAATTAACTGCAAAAGAAACAGCTGGTGGTGATACGGAAGCGGGGGGCACCTGGACAAGAAGGGTATATTCTGCACCGGGTGGTACCAAGATCTTGAAGATCAATGGTGATACTGAAGGGAAAGCACACCTGCTAAGTGCTGGTGCCGGTAGTGAGTTCGGTAGTTGCAATGAAGGGCTTGTATATGATAGCAATAAAGGGCAGATAAAATTGACCGGGGATATTATAAAATCTATTATAATGGTGGGTGACACCGGCGGGCCTGATGTAACCGCAAATTCCAACGATTGCCATTGTGATACCGGAATTAAAAAAATAGTGTTCAACTCCATTTCTGTTACAATCGTACCATTATAAGAAAGTCTGAAATTTTTTATACAGAATCTTTCACCCTTAAATAAAATCAATGGCAAACTATTATCCACTGGCTGCGGCCAATGAATGGCAGTACAAACAAAAAGATGGCAATACTTACGTCAATAAAGTAACGGCTGCTAATGGTAACGGTTTCGTTATGCACAATAGTGCCGCAAATACCAGTAGTGTGGTGCAAACAGATGGGAATATAATTACGACGGATGCGCTGGAAGCATGTAATTTTCAACGCTTGCTGGCCCATGACCTGCAAACCGGAGAATCCTGGGAGATAAAGTTCAAGGCCAATGGACTCGACTCTATTTTGATTATGACGGTAAAGGAAACAGATGGCAATAAAGAAGTAGAAGGAAAATCGTATAACAACGTACTTTTTATCGAAGCAGAAAATAAAATTGTCATGAACGGGAACCTGATGCCGCTGAATTTCTTTACACAGTATTATTATGCGGACGGCGTGGGGCTGATCCTGACAACCTCATCTGCCGGGGATAGCCATTCACTTATTGCATACAAATTACATTAACAATAACAGGACAGCCTTATCCTGAACTGCTCACTCCGGTGGGCAGTTTTTTTGTTCCTGCGCTGTAGAAACCGTTTAGTAACTACCCGTACCCTTTTAATAGTATGGCAAGTCTCCCTGTTTTATTTCTTTCTTTATTTGCATTGACATTAATCATTGAACCAAAAAAAATAATAATTATGAAAAGGATTTTCTTCCTGCTGGCAGCAGCAGTTGCTTTTGTTGGCTGCAAAAAGAACGATGTGGATGCTCCCGTAACTCCGGCTTCAGGTGTTGCTAAACTTAAAACAAGGACAGCCGGGACCAATACGACGAATTACACATATGATGCGCAGGGCAGGCAGACAAAATACACTAATACTGACGGAAGTAAAGTGGAGATAGACTACCAGCCGGGTATAATTTATAGAAAGGTTTATAACACCGTCAGCAATTTTTTATATAGCTATAAGTATGAATTAAATAGCGATGGCCTGGCAAGCCGGACAACGCTGAGTACTAACCCGGATTATGAGAGCCTGACCCAGTTCAACAGTGACAAAACCCCTGCGAAAGAAATTGCTACTATCAATGGAAATACGAGTTTAATTGATTATTTCTATAGCAATGGTAATTGTGACAGCCTCCGTTTCAGTAATGGAAATGGCAACTGGTTTTCAACAATCGTAAAAACCTATTACACGGATAAGCCAAATGTTTTGACCGATGCTAATACCGGCGATAATTTTTATGGAAAAAACAATGCGAACATGCTCAAAACCGAAATATATAAATATTCAAATGGCACATCGAATGAGCTGGCAACTTATACGTATGAGTATGATGGGCAGGGACGGGTGATCAAGGAAACAAGAACCCAGGGGAATGATATAAATATCAGCCTGCTTACTTATTATTAATGCCAGTCAGGGATTTGGCCAGTAACTTATGGAGGTAAATTGAACTATTGCTGCTGCTGTATCTCCATAAATCTTCTGTAAGAATTATCCGTCACCCCAGGGTTGTGAACCTGGTAAGTAAACACCGGGGAGGCAGCTTCGTTTTCTTTCCGGGGAGAACCGTTTTCAAATACTACTGATACTTCAAGTGTATGTTCTGATGAACCTTTGTAAGTTCCTTTCACCGGTGTGCAGTCAGTAAAACTTCTCCCGATGGCCAGCCGAACATGCATATCACTGGCAATACAGTTATTAGTGGGATCAAAACCCAGCCAGCCATGAAAGGGAATATAAGCTTCTACCCAGGCATGGGTGGCACCGGCACCCCGGAGCTCATCTTTATCCGGGCAGATATATCCGCTGACATACCTGGCTGGTATACCAACAATCCGCAGCATGACCAACAATACATGTGCAAAATCCTGGCATACCCCGGCTTTTATTTTCCAGATCTCGTCCACCTGTGTTTCCACATTGGTAACACCTCTCCTGTATTCAAAATTATTATACACAAATGCCGACATCTGTTCAGCTATCGAAAACGGACTGGTGTTTTCCTGCAAGTAGGATCGAACAAGGCGGGTGATCTCTTCCCGGGCATCAAAATTTTCCAGCAACATAAAATCCATATATGGGAATTGCTCACAGATCACGGCGAGGTTATCCCATTGTGTTTCAGCAGTTGTATCGGTAGCGGGTAGTGCTACAGGATGGGTAAAGACCTCGATGTTTGACTCGATCAATAATTGGTTGTGTGGCCGTATGATAGAAAAAATACCGATCTTATTACCGAAATAATCCACGAATACTTCGACAGAAGGTTCGTGCGTTATCAGCAGCTCATGTTTTTTTACTTCCTGTTGCAGGTCATCCAGCGGGAACAGCATAAGCTGGTTGGCACTGTCAATGACCTGGGAAGGATAGGAGTAGCGGGTGATATGTTTAATACGGTACTTGGGCATGGTTCAAAATTGGGGCAATTCAGGAATTACCAAAATAATATTTATTAAAGGCAGCGGCTATTCCAAAAAGCTCACTGCGGGTTTGTTGTAAAAATTTTTTTAATCCTTCAGCATCAGTTGGGTTTACATTGCTATACTTCACATTATTCATCAGGCGGCCGATCAAAAATTCCAGTTCTTTATAGCTTTCCGGGATGCTTTCTGTTTCCAGCCGTTCAAAATACCGTAACAATTGTTTCAGGCAATACGAAATCGAATGTGGAAAATTTTCATTGTGTATGATCTGTTCCAGGACATGATCGGCCTGGAAATTTCCCCGGTGTGTTTTTAAATAGAGTTCATAGCCGGACAAGGAGTAGAGCAGGTAACGCAGGGCAGGAGTTTCCACCTTTTGCTGCAGGTTATAATCCAGTTCAGTCAGTTTGATATGCAACATGTCGGAAGAGAGCAAACCTCTTTCCAAAAATTTTCCAATATTCAGGTAGTTGAAGGCCTCCCCCCGGGCCATCGTAATATCTACGGTGCCGTGATAGAGCATACCATGATGGATCAGTTCATCCACTGCCGATACCGGGTCGCCGAACTTGATCTGTGATTGTAATTTTTCATTGCGGATCAGGTGGTAGTAGTCATTCAGGCATTGCCATACTTCCTTGGTGATATGATCTTGTACGGCTCTTGCATTCTCCCGGGCATGGGTAATATTATTAAAGACCGAAGCGCCATTGGCCCGGTCGAGGAGCAGGTGTTCCAGTACTTTGGGTGAATTATTCCCGATCTCTTTTTTCTCAACAGCCGGGGCATCACTATAAGTGCCGAGCAGGGGTTGCCAGCTAAAATCCTTTACCTCATCCTGCGAGGAGATATAGTTGGTGCGAAGCAACCGGAGTATCCCATTGGTACGTTCCATATAACGGGCCATCCAGAAAACAGAATCAGCGACTCTACTTAGCATTAGTACTTATTTATTCAACTATTTCTAAAAAAATCTACGGGTTGAGAGCTGCGAGTTACGTGCCTGACAAATCCCAGTTCGCTTTATAGTTTCGGGTTAACTCGAAACTCATAACTAAAAACTCAAAACTTTCTCACCCTAAAACCCACGTATCCTTACTACCACCACCCTGTGATGAATTGACGACCAATGAACCCTCTTTCAATGCTACCCTTGTCAGGCCACCCGGCACGATATCAATTCCATCAGGTCCATATAAAGCGTAAGGCCGCAGATCGACTCTCCGGGGTTGTAATACACCATTAATATAACAGGGGGCAGAGGATAAGCTGATAATCGGCTGCGCAATAAAACTTCTTGGATCTTCTTCAATGGCCACTTTAAATTCTTCCATTTGTTTTTCCGTAGCAGCGCTGCCGATGAGCATGCCGTAGCCACCGGACTCGTTTGTTTTTTTGATCACCATCTTATCCATATTCTCAAAAACGAGTTTCCTGTTTTCGGCAATGCCTAATTGATAGGTAGGTACATTTTTCAGTATCGGTTCCTCGTTCAGGTAGTATCGGATCATTGCCGGTACATAAGAATACACCGCTTTATCATCCGCCACGCCATTACCCATGGCATTTACAATGGCTACATGCCCCATACGATAAGCGCCGTAAATACCCGGAACGCCCAGCATACTATCGCCACGAAATACTAACGGATCAATAAATTCATCATCCACCCGGCGATAAATAACATCTACCTGTTTGAGGCCGGTCGTTGTTTTCATATAGACCCGATGATTATCGACCACGAGATCACTACCTTCTACCAGTTCAATGCCCATCAGCCTCGCCAGGGTTGTGTGTTCAAAATAGGCCGAATTATATATTCCCGGTGTCAATAAAACTACGGTTGGATCACTGGTCTGCCGGTTGGCCAGGGCTAACAGATTCTTTAATAACCGGTCGGGATAATCTTTTACAGACCGAACATTATTTTTGGGTAAGAGGTCAGGAAAGATGCGATAGGTAATGCTTCGGTTCTCCAGCATATAGGAAACACCCGAAGGAGTTCTCAGGTTATCTTCCAATACAAAATAAGTTCCATCATGGTCACGGATCAGGTCAATACCAGAGATATGTGTATAAATATCGAAGGGCACATTCACATTCACCATCTGCCGGACAAAATTGGGGCAGGAGTAGATCAGCTTGGCCGGAACAATACCATCTTTAATAATGAACTGCTGGTTATAAATATCTTTCAGGAAAATATTCAATGCTTTCAGCCGTTGCTTGATGCCGGCTTCAATATGTTTCCACTCCGCTGCTTCCAGTATGCGGGGAATGATATCAAAGGGAAATATCTTCTCAATACCTTCACCACTGCTGTACACGGTAAAGGTGATACCCTGGCTCATAAACAATTTCTTGGCCAGTTCATCTTTATGGGTCATTTCATCAGCTGACAGGTTCTGTATAGCCGAAACAAAATTTTGGTAGGTAGAGCGGATGCCTTCGGCAGCAAACATTTCATCCCATACCCTGGGCTGTTCATGATAATTGGCTAATAGTGAATGGGCTTCCATATACTGATGCAATTACAAAAGAAAAAACATGAAAAAAAATTTAGGAAGCAATCGTTGACGTTCGGGGTGATCAAAAGTTACGGTGTTTTTCTACCCATGCTGTAATATAATCACTGATCTCGGATGTTGGTGTGCCGGGAGGAAATAATTTTCCAACGCCCATTTCATTCAGGCTTTTCATATCATCTTCGGGGATGATGCCACCTCCGGTGAGCAACACATCATCCATTCCTTTTTCTTTCATCAGGGCGATGACTTTGGGGAATACCGTATTGTGGGCACCAGAAAGAATACTGATACCTATGGCATCCACATCCTCCTGCAAAGCGGCATTGACTACCATATCAGCCGTTTGACGTAGGCCAGTATAGATCACTTCCATACCGGCATCCCGCAGGGCCGTTGCAATGACCTTGGCACCACGGTCGTGGCCATCTAATCCTACTTTGGCTACCAATACTCTGACGGGTCTTTTCATGCAGCAATTGTATGGTGTAAAAATAAGGAATGTGGGCCTATGCCTGAGATAATATGAGGAAAGGAGAAATCGAACTATTAGTGAATCACTGGCATTGGGTATTCAGGAATTTCAGGGTAGCCCGATTATAGTCGCTGTACATTTGGTGATCGGCTACTGCAAGATCTATCTGCTCTATCACCGTTAATTTTTGTAATCCCGTTAAACTGTTTAACTCCGGAAAAGAAGTGGGATTGGCCTGGTAGGCTGTGGTCAGAGCATCAGAAAAGCCGATAAAGTAGTTTTTATTATTCAGGTATCCTTTGCTTTTTAATTCAGTAAAAAGAGAAGCCGATTTTGCCAATGTGATATCACCTTTCCTGGCAAAACGTTCTGGATATAAAGGGGAGTGTTCCTGCATCCAATACTTGCTGCAGATACCACGGCTGGTCAACGTTTGGGAGTTGGTCAATGCGTTGGCATTACCTGTTGGGCCAACATTTTCATTATTATCAAACCGGGCCATACAAAACTGGAATGGAATAGTAGATGTAGTGGCGACCGGGTTACCGGACGGGGCACAATAACTGATACCAGCCTTATAACTATACATCAGCGAAAGGGATGCGGAGAAGTTGCCGCCGTTGCTCATTCCTGCTGAGTAACGAAACTTACTGCGGTTGGTAACACCCCGGGTATAAAAAACATCAGTGATGATTTTAATATTTGCAAAATCCACGTTTGTGGTACTGTCCCAGGGAATATTATTCCATCTTATTTTGCCGTCTCCATTGGCATCAACACCAGTGGTAGATTCTTCTGCTTCCGTAATGATCACGCCAAAATTATCCGTTACCAGGTCTTTGATCAGTTGTTGATATTCGTAGCTGTTAACAAAATGCTGTGCAGTGCCACCGGTACCGTGGAGCAGCAACACAAATCCTTTATGCCCGGCTGGAAAAAAATAGTAAACGGGCTTTAGCCGGTCACGGCCCATAATTGGCTCGTAGGTCAGCGTAACAGGAGTAATATTTTTGATACTGCCGGTAAAGCTCAGGCTTTTGGCGGGCATGATGAACCAGGTATGCCATTCATTTTTTCCATTGAGCAGGGAAGCGTCAGTGCTGCTCCAGGTATCGAAGAGTTGGTTGCTTATGTACGCCATACTGAAAATATGTACCGTGTCACCTACTTTGTACTTACCGCTTCCATAACCATTATTTACCGTTACGACGGCACTGTCAATTGTTGCGGGAGGAGTGCTGGTTGAAGAATCCTTTTGGCAGGCAAGAAAAAGCGGTACACAAAGCAGTGGTAGTAGTTTTTTCATAAAATGCTCAGACTTGATAAACAGGTAATCGTTTAACGCTTATCCGAAGAGGTTAATGGCGGTTTGGATCCGGGCAATTGTTTCTTTTACGCCCAGCAATTCTGCAATCTTAAACACCGGTGGGCCAAATTTTCCACCCACCAGCATAATGCGGAAGGGAAGTTGTAATTCACCTGGCTTGATCCCTTTCCCGGTAGCCAGTTCTTTAAAACTATTTTCTAAAGCCAGAACATTCCATTCAGTAGCGGAAGCTAATTTCTCCATATAAGCAATAAAGAAATTCTTCTTGTCATCATTCCATTTTGGTTTCACTGCCTCAATATCCAATGTTTCCGGTGCTTTGAAAAAGAAAGAAGACTGTTGTACAAAATCAGGCAGCAATACACACCTGTCTTTTACGGCCTCAATCACGTTATCAAATAAAACATTATCAGATACAGTAATGCCATTTTGTTTAAGCAGGCGCTTAACTTCAAACCTTAAATCTGGAACATCGAACTTCTTCAACCATTCATGATTGAACCATTTCGCTTTTTCATAATCAAATTTCGCTCCGGCGCTATGCACTCTTTCCATCGAGAATTTTTCGATCAATTCTTCTTTAGTAAAAATTTCCTGTTCGGTACCATCATTCCAGCCGAGTAAGGCCAACAGGTTAATAAAGGCTTCGGGTAAAAATCCTTTTTCTTTAAACCCTTCGGTCAGTTCATTCGTGTTGGGATCATTCCAGTTCATGGCAAAAACAGGGAATCCATATTTGGAACCATCCCTTTTACTCAGTTTACCAGTTGGCCCGAGAATTAAAGGAAAGTGTGCCCATTGTGGCATATGTTCTAATCCAAATAGATATTTCCAGAGCAAAATATGAACCGGTGCAGAAGGGAGCCACTCTTCACCCCGGAAAGCATGGCTGATCTTCATTAAATAATCATCTACCACCACGGCCAGGTGATAGGTTGGCATGCCATCAGCTTTCAGTAATACTTTATCATCAACCAGGGAGGTATCAAAACTTACTTCACCCCGTATCATATCCGTAAAAGATGCTGTTTCATTTTCGGGCATTTTAATTCGGATCACATGTTTTGTTCCTGCTGCCAGTAATGCATTGGTTTCTTCGGTAGGCAAAGTCAGTGAGTTCCGCATTTTCAGCCGGACCGTATGATCATATTGGTGAGAATGATTTTGTTCTGTTTTGACGCCGTTAACTATAGGGGCCTGCCGCATTTTTTCCAATTCTTCCGGCGTATCAAATGCATAATACGCATGTCCGTCTTTTATTAATTGTTCGGCGTATGGGCGGTAACCCGCTTTTCTTTCACTTTGCCGGTAAGGTCCGTATTCACCACCATGCTCCACACTTTCATCGGGTTCCAGTCCGCACCATTTCAGGGTATCAAAAATATATTTCTCCGCACCTGCTACATAGCGGCTCTGGTCGGTGTCTTCAACCCGCACTAAAAAATCGCCATTGTATTTTTTGGCAAAAAGGTAATTGTACAAAACGGTTCTTACTCCTCCCAGGTGAAGACCACCGGTAGGACTTGGCGCAAAACGAACTCGTACTCTTTTACTCATAAGACTGCAAAGATAGTTGATGATGGGACAAGGCACAAGGCCCAAGAGGCAAGACATAAGGCACAAGGGACAAGAATTCAAGGTTGATCTCATTAACTTACTGTAGTACTACTTGTACCTTGTATTGTATTTCTTGTACCTTGTACCTTTAATGTACTACTTTGTAAAAACTCCCTGGTGGCTGAAGAGGATCTATCCGGAAAGGGTATGGGACCTTGCTACAAAAGAAAAAATAATTTATCTCAGTTTTGATGATGGCCCGCATCCAACAGCTACACCGTTTGTACTGGACCTGTTAAAAAACTACAATGCGAAAGCTACTTTTTTTTGTATTGGCAATAATGTGAAGACCTACCCCGCTATTTATGAAAGGATATTGGAGGAAGGACACCAAACCGGTAATCATACACAACAGCACCTGAACGGTTGGAAAACAACCAACGAACTATATCTCGCCGATGTAGCAGCAGCAACAAAATATATACAATCGGGTTTGTTCCGACCACCTTATGGAAGAATAAAGCAATCGCAGGCAAAAGGTATCAACAAGGCCCTGCAAAACAAATTGACAAAAATTGTAATGTGGGATGTACTAAGCGGTGATTTTGATGAATCGCTGAGCAAAGAAAAATGCCTGGATAATGTGACCCGAAATACAAAACCCGGCTCAATCATTGTCTTTCATGATAGTGAAAAAGCGTTTTTGAGGCTTAGTTATACTTTGCCGGCTGTCTTGGAATTTTATGCAAAAAAAGGGTTTGAGTTCCGGACAATTCAAATTCAATGAGCCTTATTGTTTGCCATTATAAAGGCTTTCAGGCTTGCCGAAGGGCGGCTTGGGGTACCTAAAAAGTTAGGGCCTGGGTAGAAACCCTGGCCCGTTTTTAATCCGTACCCTATGAAAACTGGTTTAAAGATATAATTATTTTTTAATTAAGGCAAAGTAATTTGGTGGCGGACCCCGTTGATGGTAATCACAGCCTGGTTGTCGCAGGTGCCGGTCCCAAAGTCGAGTTCTGCTATCCAGCGTTCGTTACTATTGGCCCGGACCGTCCTTACCCGGCCCTTTACGATCCAGCGACAGTTAAAGCGTTTGATCAATGGCTCTATGATGGAGGACTCCCAAAGTACCAGTAGTCGGCCTCTTTGTACCTTTCCACGGGCAGATCCTTCTACCCTAAATATGTCATCAAGGGGAATATTGGTCAGTATCCCTTCTATTTGCTTAATCGTTTTTTGGCTATTCCACTCTATGAAATTGCCACTTGGCCGGGTCAGTTTGCCATTAATTACGTCGGCTGTAAACTGACGGACAGGGGGCTGAGTAGTAATTGCCGGGCTTGTATTGGTGATCTTATGGGTGCCTTCCACTTTAAGACTATCGAAGTAAAAGCCGTCAAAAGTAGTGGTAGCAATAGCCCCGGGGGCGAGTAAACGGGCGGTATATACCGTAATGACCTTGCCTTTTCTGAAGTGTCCGTCACTGCCGGTACAGCCATTGGCTCCAAAGTCTAGTATTACTTTTACAGGGAAAATAGCGGGTGGATTCAGGCGGACGACCGTTACATCAGGACAGGAAAGAACACGGCCAAAAACACCTGTTCCGCCAATGCCTACTTCCTCGTTAACACCAATGGCGTCGTCAAAAATGCCATTAAATATGATCTCTGATTCGCTATCCGATTCACTGGAAACCTGCGAGGCTTCTGCTTCCTGTTGTTCATCGGTACCGTCCTGGCTTTTTTCCTTTTGACAGGAACTAATCAGCAAAAGACTAAAAAAGAAAGAAAGGGTAACCAGTTGGGTCAGGTTGATCCTGTATTTCATAAACTATAGATTTAAGGAGTGATAAGAGGAAAACGTTTCTAAGATGGGTTTTATTAGTAGAAGTTTAACGCTTTCTTACAATTTTTTGCGGAATTTTGCCAGCTCATCCATTGAAAATGAAGCCGGCATGATTAAAATAAACAGATGAAATTGATAGATACTCATTCACATATTTACACCTCCGAATTTTCTGCTGACCGAAAGCTTATGCTGGAACGGGCTGAAAAGGAAGGAGTTAAAAAAATTCTGCTGCCTGCCATCGATTCCTCCAGTCATACGGTTATGATGGAACTGGAGGAAGAAAATCCTACTGTTTGCGCTAGCATGATGGGGGTCCATCCTTGTTCAATAAAGGAAAACTATCGGGAAGAGCTGGCCATTGCCCGGCAATGGCTTGAAAAAAGACCCTTTATAGGAGTCGGGGAGATCGGGCTGGACTTTTACTGGGATAAGACCTTTAAGGAGCAACAGTTTGCCGCTTTTCATGAACAGATCGAATGGGCCTTGTATTTTGACCTGCCTATTGCCATTCATTCCCGCAATTCCACCGATGAGTGTATTGAAGTAGTGGCCGGGCACCAGCAAGGTAAACTGAAAGGCGTTTTTCATTGCTTTTCAGGCAATGCGGAGCAGGCAAAACAGGTGATTGGTCTTGGATTTTATCTCGGGATTGGGGGGGTGCTGACCTTTAAGAATTCGGGCCTGGATCGGGTACTGGAAGAAATTGATATGAACAATGTTGTGTTGGAAACAGATGCGCCTTACCTGGCCCCGGTTCCTTTTAGAGGAAAAAGAAATGAACCTTCTTATTTGAAATATGTGGCAGAGAAATTAGCCAGCATAAAAAAACTGGATGTGGAAGAAGTGGTCAGCATTACTACTGCGAATGCTGAAAAATTATTCGGTTGCTGAAAATCGAACCGTTACTTTTGCAACCCGTTTATCAGGAGACTTGTCCGAGTGGTTGTCCAAAGGACTCCTTCGGAGAAGGAGCAAGTCTGAAGAAAGAATTTGGTCGGGAAAATGTTTAAAAGAGAATTGTTCTATAAAAGTATAGATGGATACAAATGGCTTAAACAACAAAAAATAACTTAATGGAGACTTGTCCGAGTGGTTGAAGGAGCACGCCTGGAAAGTGTGTATACGGGAAACTGTATCAAGGGTTCGAATCCCTTAGTCTCCGCAAATTATTTAAGCAATCAATTGATAAATAATTAATTGCGTTTTTTTAGTGTCATAGGTAGCAATTCGGTGGGAATTTTGAACTTTTCGACTCCATTTTCTATAATCAGTATTATGTTAGATAGTGATTTATGGGAAGTGGTAATATTAGTAGCAAAATAGGGTCATTTTCTTACATTGGTGTGTAAATCGATTATCTGACCTTTATCTTGGTAGCAGGGATTTGATCTGGATGCATAATTACTCTATAAAAGAAGATACAAGGCTAATTTTCTCTTCCAACGTTTCAATCACTTTGTTTGGTGAAACTTCTACTGAGGTAAATCCAAAAATATCCTTGAAACAACTATTACATAAAGTTACGTCATTATTGTTTTTAGTACCACAGACACAAACCCAAATTTCAATTTCCTTAGAAGATAATAAACCCTTTTTTGTAGCCTTCGTTGCTTTAATGGGGAATTTATTTTTAATTACATCTATGAAGAAAGACATTCTGCCTATATCTGATTTGTTATAGGCCGGTTTATCATAAGTCAAACACCTCAAAGCAATTTTTTGTGTTTTAATTTCATCAGATTGCATAAGCTGATCAATAAAATCATAATTTACAAGATTAATTTTTTCGGCTATCTCACATAGTTTAAGAATAAGTCTTTCATTCTTTTCATTAAGTATCGCTTTATAAACAAGCTCAGATTTTATTTCATCAGGGAAAACATCAAAATAATTTATTGCATTTGAATGATTTTTTTGAAATGAATCAGAGTTATTTAACAATAAACTTCTGAGTTGATCTATTATGTACTCACTAACTTCAGTTACCTGATTTACTGTTACAAATTCCCAGGTTTCGGTATCTAATTTTAAATCTGATTCTTTCGCCTGCTGTATAATATCTCTTTTCTTTTTAAGTACATTAATTTTTTCTAAGCTAACATTTTTAAATTTAGTTTTTGCTTCATACGATAATTCATTAGAAATTAATACGTCAACAAGAACTGCCGTGCCTATTGCCGTAATCATAAACATTGATTTTCCCTTACCTGAAACTTCATCCAAATCAACCCTTAATCCG
>Ga0163144_10000641_pt1 | contig 82162 bp, 66 predicted proteins | sample OliLak19BULKMAT1_FD_123175 | JGI IMG/M metagenome (GOLD analysis project Ga0163144, IMG submission 123175) | Freshwater microbial mat bacterial communities from Lake Vanda, McMurdo Dry Valleys, Antarctica - Oligotrophic Lake LV.19.BULKMAT1 | ecosystem: Environmental > Aquatic > Freshwater >... | reverse complement strand
GGAAACCCAAGTCTTGGTCAACCGCGCCAAGCAGAACGCCTAGACGCCTTAAATCCCGCTCGTGAAGGGCATCCCGAAACGCGCTAAACTCCCGTGATTCACAGTACTTTGGGCCCCGTGGCGAAATGGCAGACGCAGCGGACTTAAAATCCGCAGAAGGGTCAAACCTTCGTGTGGGTTCAAGTCCCACCGGGCCCACTTTTGATGATGGCTTCGTACTGCTACGAATCTGGAACGTGCGCGGCAGTCTGGCTTGACCGGTGACGAGACCGGGGTACAGTCTCGTCCGTATGACTCTCGCGCGCACCAACCACCATCGCCATCACGCCTCGTGCGTGGCCGGGTGATGGTGCGCTGCGGATATGACCAGCCAGACCATCGACGCCGGCCCCGAACCGGCGTCTTGCGTTTGGGGAACGCTGGGCGGCGGTCGGGATCGGCATGGGGACCACCATGTCGACCAATACCACCAGAGAAGGAAGAACCCAGGACCCGCTGAGGCTGGCACTGCCCAAGGGCAGGATGCAGGAGGGGGTCTTCGCGCTGCTCGCCGAGGCGGGCATCCATGTGCGAGTCGGCGCACGCGGCTACAGACCTCAGGTCTCGCTTGAGGGCATCGACGCCAAGATCCTTAAGCCGCAGAACGTCATCGAAATGCTTCACGCCGGGTCGCGCGATGTGGGGTTTGCCGGCGCCGACTGGGTGCTCGAACTGGGGGTGGGCGTCGTCGAGGTGCTCGACACGGGACTGGACCAGGTTCGCCTGGTCGCGGCCGCTCCGGCCTCCCTTCTCGTCGGTGGCCGCCTGCCCGCCAAGCCCTTGGTCATCGCTTCCGAGTATGAACGCATCACGCGTGGCTGGATCGCAACGAGCAATTACAACGCCAGCTTCGTCAGGTCGTACGGGGCGACGGAGGTTTTCCCTCCCGAGGATGCGGATTGCATCGTGGACATCGCGGCCAGCGGGGACACGCTGCGGGCGCAGAATCTGGTGGTGTTCGATGAACTCCTGTCGTCATCAACTCGCCTCTACGCGAGCCGCGCAGCGTTTGGCGACCGCCTGCGCCGCGAGCCGATCGAGCGACTGGCGATGCTGCTTCAGTCCGTGCTGGAGGCACGAAGGCGGGTGATGCTGGAGGTCAACGTCACGCGGGAGGCGCTGGCTCGTGTGATCGCCGGGTTGCCCTGCATGCGGGAGCCGACGATCGCGCCCCTGCACGGCGACGCGGGCTTCGCGGTGAAGGCCGCGGTACCGCGCAAGCTGCTGCCAGTCCTCATTCCGGATATCAAGGCCCGGGGGGGCACCGACATCGTCGTCACCCAGATTTCGCAGATCATCCCATGAGCACCAAGACAAACATCGGAACGGGCGCGGCGGAAGGAGTGCGAGCAGAGATTGGCTCCGAAACCTTGTCGCCCTACTCGCCGGTGCGACCCCTAGGCCCGATCGACCTGTTCTTGGACGCCAACGAGGGGACCGCTTCTGGAGTGGATATCGGGGCCACTTTGGCCCGGATCGGGGCCGAGGCGGCGCGGCGGTACCCGAACGCTGCGGGGCTTGAGGCAGCCATTGCGAGGCTGCTTGGTCTGCCGGCAAGGGGTGTGCTGATGACGGCCGGCGGCGACGAGGCAATCGACCGGGCCTGCCGCGCATTCCTGGGGCCCGGGAACGAGCTGATCCTGCCGGTTCCGACATTCGAGATGATTGGCCGGTATGCGCGGCTTGCGGGTGCGGAGGTGGTAGGCGTTCCCTGGTCCTCGGGGCCTTTTCCGATCGATGAGGTGCTGGGTCGACTGAATGTCCGCACCACGATGATCGCGGTGGTTTCGCCGAACAATCCGACGGGCGCTGTCGCCCGACCGAGCGACCTGACGCGACTGTCCAAGGCCGCGCCGTCCGCGCTGCTGCTCGTGGACCTTGCGTACACGGAGTACGCGGATGAGGACTTGACGCAGGCGGCGCTGTCGCTCCCCAACGCCGTGATTATCCGCACGTTCTCAAAGGCTTACGGGCTTGCGGGGATGCGCGTGGGGTATGCCGCGGGGGGAGAGCGAGTCGTCCATGCAATGCGGGCGGCCGGATCGCCCTACCCCGTAACCGGGCTTAGTCTGGCCGTCGCTGAGGAGGCGTTGGCCGGCGCACCGGCGAGGTTGCCACGCCGTGTGGCCCGCGTTCGCGACGAGAGGGACCGCCTTCGGGAGTTGTTGTGCGAGCTAGGCGCCAGGCCGGTTGAGTCGCAGGCAAACTTTGTGCTCGCCGAGTTTCGTGATGCCGAGTGGGTGTGGCGGGCGCTGGCGGGCCTGGGCATCGGCGTCCGCCGATTCGCCGAGGGTTTGGGGCTGGAGCGCTCTCTGCGGATCACATGCCCTGGCGATGACGTGGGTTTCGTGCGGCTGTGCCACGGGCTGAAGGCCGCGATGCGACCGCGGGCGTTGCTCCTGGACATGGACGGCGTGATCGCTGATGTCTCGCGCTCATACCGGCGTGCCATCGCGATGACGGCAGATTCGTTTGGCGTCAGCGTGTCGCCGGAGGCGATCGGCGCGGCGAAGGCGGATGGAAATGCGAACAACGACTGGGTGCTGACACACCGGCTTGTGACACGCGCGGGCGTTGCGGCCACTCTTGAGGAAGTGACCGCTCGGTTCGAACTGGTGTACCAGGGAACGGTTGAGACGCCGGGCCTTGAAGTCGCCGAATCGCTCATTCCCGAGCCGGTCCTGCTCTGGCGATTGGCCGGCCGCATTCGACTCGGGATCGTGACGGGGCGGCCGCGCCGGGATTGCGAGCGATTCCTGCGCCGGTTCGGGCTGGACAAGTTCTTTAAGGCCGTCGTGTGCATGGAGGATGCGCCGCGCAAGCCCGATCCGGCGCCGATCCGACTGGCGCTGCAGCACCTCGGGACCCAGAGCGCGTGGATGATCGGCGATACACCAGACGACATCGTGGCTGCCCGGGCGGCGGGCGTGGTGCCGATCGGCATCGCCGCGCCGGGGGATGATCGGTCAGGGACGGGTACAACACTCGAATGGGCCGGTGCAGCGCGCATCCTGAATCGATTGTCGGAACTGGAGGAGTTGGTGCCATGACACCGCGAAACGCAACGCTTACCCGAAGAACCGGCGAAACAGAGGTTGTGGTGACGGTCAATCTGGATGGGACCGGCAGCGCCGATGTCCACACGGGCATCGGGTTCCTGGATCATCTGCTGACTGCGTTGGCCCGTCACGCCAGGCTGGACCTGGTGCTGCACTGCCGCGGCGACCTTGACGTAGACGACCATCACACCGCCGAGGACTGCGCCCTGGCCCTGGGCGCGGCGATCGATCAGGCGCTCGGGGAGCGGCGCGGGTTTGCACGGTTCGGCAGCGCCTACGCCCCGCTGGATGAGGCCCTGGCCCGTGCCGTGGTCGACCTCTCGGGGCGGGCCTGCGCCGTCGTTGACCTGGGGCTGCGGCGGGAGGCCCTCGGCGGGCTGGCCTGCGAGAACATACCGCACTTCATCGTGTCGCTCGCCGCAACTTTGCGGGGCGCGATCCATGTGGACGTGCTCCGCGGCGAGAACGACCATCATCGATCCGAAGCCGCCTTCAAGGCGCTGGCCCTTGCGCTGCGTGCTGCGCTCACGCGTACGAACGACGCCGAGGTGCCGAGCACCAAGGGGGTCTTATGAACAGGCCCGAGGTCGTTATCGTGGACACGGGGAGCGCCAATCTCGCCTCCGTCGCGGCGGCGCTGGATCGGCTGGACGCTCGGGTGCACGTGAGCAATGACGCCTCGCGCATCAGAGACGCTCCGCTGGTCGTACTGCCGGGGGTGGGAGCGTTTGGACCCGCCATGGATCGCCTGCGTGCGGGTGGTTTGGACGCTGCGGTCCGCAACAGGGTCCAGCGTGGCCACCCGCTGCTTGCGATCTGCCTGGGGATGCAGTTGCTGTGCGAGGGAAGCGAGGAATGCAAGGGTGTGATCGGCCTCAGCGTCGCACCCGGGCTCGTGCGCCGGTTCCAGCCGCCCGCGCGCGTGCCGCAGATGGGGTGGAACATGGTTACACCGACGCCTGGCGCGGCGCTGCTCCAAGCGGCGGCCATGTACTTCGCCAACTCCTATCGGCTGGAGTGCATCCCGGCGGGATGGGCGGGGGCCACTTCCGACTTCGGCGGGACCTTTGCATCCGCCCTGGAGCGCGGACCGGTCCTTGCGTGCCAGTTCCATCCAGAGCTCTCCGGCGAGCATGGGCTGCAACTGATCGGCCGCTGGCTTGCGCTGGGCAAGGATTCGGAGGGCGGATCATGCTGATGCGCCGGATCATTCCCTGCCTTGATGTCCGCGATGGACGGGTGGTAAAGGGCGTGCGCTTCCAGGGGCTGAGGGACGCCGGGGACCCGGCGGAACTCGCCGCGCGTTATGAGGCCGAGGGGGCGGACGAGATCACACTCCTGGACATCTCCGCAACCCCGGAAGCCCGGGAGACGGCGGCCGCAACCGTCGCGAAAGTGCGCCGTGCGCTTTCGATCCCGCTCACCGTGGGCGGGGGCGTGCGGAGCGCGGAGGACGCCGCGCGGCTGCTGGGCGCAGGCGCCGACAAGGTGGGGATTAATACGGCTGCCGTCCTGCGACCGGACCTGATCCGCGAGTGTGCTGATCGATTCGGGTCACAGTGCATCGTCGTAGCCGTCGACGCGGCAGGCGTGCCGGGTGAGGGAGCCCGCTGGCAGGTTGTTACGCGTTCGGGCGCTCAGCGAACGCCGCTGGATGCGGTTGAGTGGGCGGGGCGTGCCGCGAGCCTTGGCACCGGGGAGGTGCTGCTGACCAGTTGGGACCGCGACGGAACCAGGAGCGGGTACGACCTGGAGTTGACGCGCGCGATCGCCGCGGCAGTGGGAGTGCCGGTGATCGCGTCGGGCGGGGCCGCTGGACCCGAGCACCTGCTGGGCGCTTTCCGCGCCGGGGCAGACGCCGTGCTGGCCGCCAGCATTTTCCACGATGGAGAGTTCACCGTGCGGGCCGTCAAGCAGTTCCTTCTGGAGCGCGGCGTGGAGGTTCGTCCATGATTGTCCCCTCAATTGACTTGATGGGCGGGCAGACGGTGCAACTGGTGGGGGGCAGAGACCATGCGCTGAACGCCGGTGATCCGCGCCCGATCGCGCAGAGATTCGGGCTCGCGGGGGAGGTCGCGGTGATTGACCTGGACGCGGCCCTTGGCAAGGGGTCAAACGCGGTGCTGGTCCGGGAGTTGCTCTCCATCGCGCCCTGCCGCGTGGGCGGTGGCATCCGCGACGAGCGCAAGGCGATCGAATGGCTCGATGCGGGCGCGGCGAAGATCATCCTGGGCACAGCGGCGACACCGGACCTGCTCCGCCGCTTGCCGCGAGAGCGCGCCATCGCGGCGCTCGACGCTCGCGACGGCGAGGTCGTCGTTGAGGGGTGGACGCGCGGCACCGGCGAGTCGGTGCTGGAGCGGATGCGCCGGCTCGAGGGTCTGGTGGGGGGATTCCTCATCACCTTTGTGGAGCGCGAGGGCCGCATGGACGGCACACTCCTCGAACTGGTCCCGGAGTTGGTCGCGGCGGCAGGGTCGGCCCGTGTCACCATCGCGGGCGGGGTCACCACGACCGACGACATCGCGACACTCGACGCCATGGGTGCTGACTCCCAGGTCGGGATGGCGCTCTATACAAACCGCCTGGACCTCGGGGATGCGATCGCGGCCCCGCTCCAGTCAGATCGGCCCGATGGGCTGTGGCCGACCGTGGTGGTGGATGAACTCGGCATGGCGCTCGGGCTGGCGTATTCCAACCGGGAGAGCCTGCGCGAGGCAGTGGCCCGGCGCCGGGGCGTCTATCACTCGCGGAAACGCGGGCTATGGGTCAAGGGCGACTCGTCCGGCGATGTGCAGGACCTGCTGCGGGTTGACCTTGATTGTGATCGCGATGCACTGCGGTTCATCGTGCGGCAGTCCGGGGAAGGGTTTTGTCATCGAGGAACTCGAACGTGCTGGGGCGCGGCCTCCGGGCTCGGGGCTCTCGCCGCCCGGATCGGGGCATCTTCGACCCGGGGGGCGCCCGGCTCTTACACCTCGCGACTCCTTGGCGACCCGGGTTTGCTGGGAGCAAAGCTCGCCGAAGAAGCGGCAGAACTTGCTTCGGCGCGCGGCGCGGGTGATGTCGCTCAGGAGGCGGCGGACTTGCTGTACTTCACCATGGTCGCGATGGAGCGGGGCGGCGTCGCCCTTGGGGATGTGGCAAAGGAACTTGACCGAAGGGCGCTGCGCATCACTCGCAGGAGGGGTGACGCCAAACCGGAAGGGAGAGCAGCGCAATGACCAGGCCGTTGCTCAGGACCATCCCACTTGACCAGGTCCCCAGTGGTCGCCGCCGACCGGTCGATCACGCCACCTTGGAAGCGGCCGCGGCCATCCTGAGTGACATCGAGGCTTGCGGTGACGAAGGCGTGCTCAGTCACGCGGCTCGGCTGGGGGACTTGCCGCTTGGCACTGAGCACCTGTACGACCGAAGGTCGCTCCGCGCAGCCTGCGACCGCCTCCCGGTCGCTCAAAGGCTGGTCCTTGAACGCACTGCGGCGCGGATCAGAGACTTTGCGGACGCTCAAAAAGCCTGCCTGACCAACCTGACCTTGAATATTCCCGGCGGGCGGGCGGGACACACGTGTTTGCCTGTTGGCACCGCGGGTTGTTACGCACCGGGTGGCCGGTTCCCGCTGCCTTCATCAGTGCTGATGACAGTCGTCACCGCCAAGGTCGCCGGCGTGTCGCACGTCTGGGTCGCTTCACCGAAACCCACCGATGCCACGCTGGCTGCCGCGGCCGTCGCCGATGCGGACGGGCTACTGGCGATCGGGGGAGTGCAGGCGATCGGGGCCCTGGCAATGGGACTCTGCGGGTTGCCGAAGTGCGACCTGATCGTCGGTCCGGGGAACCGATGGGTCACGGCGGCCAAACTCCTGATCTCTGACCGCGTCGGCATCGACATGCTCGCGGGACCTTCGGAGCTGCTCATTCTTGCCGACGACACAGCGGACCCTGCGCTTGTTGCCGCCGACCTGCTCGCCCAGGCCGAGCACGACGACGACGCCGTGCCGATGCTTGTTTCAACCGACGCTTCGCTCCCGGCTCGGGCGAATGAGCACCTGCGGAAAACGCTCGATACCCTTCCCACGCGGGCGACCGCCGTCACAGCCATGGGCAACGGGTTTGCCGTGGTCGTCCCGGACCTTGAGTCGGCGATTGCCGTCTGCGATCGCATCGCGCCGGAGCACCTGGAGGTCATGACCAGGGACGCCGAGGACATCTCCGGCCGCGTCCGCAACGCGGGGGCTGTCTTCATCGGCGCGGCGTCGGCCGAGGTCCTGGGCGACTACGGCGCCGGCCCAAACCATGTCTTGCCCACGGGCGGCACTTCTCGATTCAGGTCGGGTCTTTCCGTGTTCACATTCATGCGAGCGCGGACCTGGCTTGCGATCGACGAGTCCGAGTCGGCCAGGCTGCTGAGGAATGACGTGGCGATCCTGGCCCGGATGGAGTCGCTGGAAGGGCACGCCCGGGCAGCGGAGTTGAGGTCCTAAGACAATGGGCCGGGAGTTCGCGCCAGCGGTTTTGCTGTTCGTATCCCACATGGCTCGTCCCAACCAGACCTTCGGCATATCCTTTCCCCCCCGGCCCGGGACTGTCCCGCCGGAACATCTTGTATGGTCGGCCTGCCCTCTCAGGTCGGATTTTTGGAGGTATCCCTTGGTCCGAATCCGCATGCAGCGTCTTGGTCGCCGCAACCGTCCCTTCTACCGCATCGCCGCGGTTGAAAAACAGACCCGGCGTAACGGCCCGGTCATCGAGAACCTGGGTTTTTACGACCCCCTCGCGGCGGACGTCACCAAGCAGATCAACCTGAACGAGGAGCGCGTGAAGCACTGGCTGTCGAAGGGTGCCCAGCCCAGCGATACCGTGCGCGACATGCTCGCCAAGCGCGGCTGGGTCGATGTCAAGGCTTGGGAGGCTGACCGCGCCACGGACCGCGCCAACGTCGTGGCGAAGGTTGCTGCCGCGGCCGCCGCGCCACCCGCCCCAGCCAAGAAGGCCTGAGTTCTGACGACCACCCAACCCCGGGGAGTGGTCCCCGGGGTTTCTTGTTTTTTGGGACATGGCTTTGTTTGCACCAGACCGGGGCGGCTGCACCATGCCTATGCGCATCGATGTTCTGACCACCTTTGCCGAGATGTTCTCGCTTGAGCCACCCGCGGCTCTCTCCGTGAGCATCCCAGGCCGGGCGCTCAAGGCCGGTCTGGTTGAGGTCCACGCCACCGACATCCGGGCCTACTCCCAGGACAAGCACAAGAAGACAGACGATCGGCCCTTTGGCGGCGGGCCCGGCATGGTCATGATGTGCCAGCCGCTCTGGGACGCTGTGCAAGCGGTTGAGGGAATGGATGCTCGCCCCGCAACGCGGGTTCTTCTGACGCCCCAGGGGGTTCCGCTTCGCCAAAGCCTTGTGGAGGAACTGGCACGAAGGCCGCGACTGCTGATCATCGCGGGGCATTACGAGGGGATCGATGAGCGGGTCGTCGAACGACTCGCACCCCTTGAGGTCAGCATTGGTGACTTTGTGCTCAGTGGAGGCGAAGTTGCAGCGCTGACCCTGATTGATGCGGTCATCCGGCTCATTCCCGGGGCGTTGGGGGACGAGGGGTCAAACCTCGCGGACAGTTTTTCGCTCGACCAGGAGGGCCGCCGACTGCTTGACTGCCCCCACTACACGCGCCCGAGGGAGTGGATGGGGGTGGCCGTACCCGAGGTGCTGATCGGCGGTGACCACGCTAAAGTCGACAAGTGGCGCATCGAGCAGCGGATCGCCCGAACAAACGCCCGCCGACCCGACCTGGTGCCGCCCGGTCAGGCTGAATAGCACTGTTTTTCATGTACGGAATCGGCATCGCCGGGAGCGACAAAGAGGGTCCCGACGACCCAGGAGTAGAAGGCCGATGGTTGGCGGCCTAACCTTGTCCCCCGCGAAGAACTGCGGAAAACTGCTTTGGAAGGGCCAGACATGTCGCAGCAGATCATTGAAGACATCAATAACGCCTCGCTGAAGACCGGAGTGATCCGGTTTGAAGTGGGCGACACGATCAACGTTCACTTCCGCATCGTCGAAGGCGACAAGGAGCGGACCCAGGTCTTCCAGGGCGTCGTGATTTCCCGCAAGGGGCGCGGCATCAACGAGATGGCGACCGTGCGCAAGGTCGTTGACGAGGTGGGCGTCGAACGGCTCTTCCCCGTGCACTCGCCCATGATCGCAAAGTACGAGCTGGTTCGCAGGGCTGATTCTCGGCGTGCGAAGCTGTATTACCTCCGCGAGCGGACCGGCAAGTCCCGTCGCCTGCGGGACCGTCGGCGCGGCACCAAGCACTCGGCGGCCGATGCAACGGGCGGGGCCAAGGCCGCACCGGCGGCGGAAAAGACCGCTTCGTAGGCGGTGGTTGAACTACAACTGACTTAGGGCGGCCGGAGCGATCCGGCCGCCTTTTTTCTTGTCACAAGCCGGGAGCAAGCGGATGGGCCGGCGGATAGGTCGTCGCGTCAGTTCGCGGTGCCTCGCCTGCCCGGCCTTTCACCACCCGATGACGCGGTTTGCTACGCTCCGGTATGCGCGCAGTCGTCATCGAAAGGCAAGGCACCCCCGTCACGGCCAATGTTTCGGTTCGCGGTGATTGGCCCGAGCCGTCGGCCCCGGGCCATGGGCAGGCCTTGATCAAGACCATCGCGACGGCGTTCAACCACATGGACCTCTGGGTGGGGCGCGGCATCGGCGGCCTGACGCTGCCATACCCGCGGATCTCGGGGTGTGATGCGTGCGGCATGGTCGAAGCCGTAGGGGCCGGAGTCGACCCGGCATGGATGGGCCGGCGCGTGATCGTAAATGCGGCGACGAAGGTGGCCCCGCGCGTGCACCCTGATGATCCGCCAGCTTCTTCCCTGGCTCCGGCGTATGAGTTGATCGGCGAACATCACAACGGGATGTTCTGCGAGCGCTTTGTCGCACCGGCCGCAAACCTTGTTCAGGTGGATGGGTGCGACCCGGTACAGGCCGCTGCGTTTGGCCTGTGCGCGTTGACGGCATATTCCATGATGGTGGGCAAGGGAGCGATGCGGCCCGGTCAGTCGGTGCTCATCACGGGTGTGGGCGGAGGGGTAGCGACCAGCGCCCTGGCCCTGGCCAAGCACTCTGGGTGCCCCACCATTGTCACCAGCAGGCACCAATGGAAACTGGACAAGGCGAAGGCGCTGGGTGCAGATGCCACAATCCTGGACACCGGCGAGGATTGGTCCAAGCAGGTAAGGGGCTGGTCCAACAAACGCGGTGTCGATATCGCGGTGGACTCTGTCGGAAAAACGACGCACCTCTCGTGCCTCAAGTCGCTGGCCCGCGGCGGGGCGTACCTCACTCCGGGAGCCACCACCGGCGGCGATCCTGTGACCGACCTCCCCCGCATCTTCTGGAACCAGTTGCGGGTACTGGGATCGACGATGGGGAGCGCCGCGGAGTTTCAGGAAGTCACAGCCCTGTTCAGGAGCGGGAAGTTGCTCCCGGTCATCGATTCGGTCTTCGAGGCGAAGGATGCGCCAAAGGCGTTTGCGCGCCTCGAGGCCGGTGAGCAGTTCGGAAAGATTGTGGTCACGTGGTAGCACGCCGGGGCAGCGTGGCGTAGCAACGCCCGTCAGGTGGCAACCTGCCGCATCTTGCCGATGGTCGCGGTCGTGCTCTTGCCCTCGACCAGTTCGATAAGGGCAACGCTGCCGCCGTAGGACTCCACAAAGTCCGCCCCCACCACGCGTTCCTTAATGTAATCAGCGCCCTTGACCAGCACATCGGGGCGGATCGCCTGGATGAGTTCCAAGGGAGTGTCCTGCGTGAACAGGACCACGGACCCGACAGACTGCAGCGCGCCCAGCACCCGCGCCCGATCATCCTGGTTATTCACCGGGCGCGAAGGCCCCTTGAGGCGGCGCACCGAGGCATCGTCGTTGAGGCCGACCACAAGGAAGTCACCCAGGGCCGCGGACTTCTCGATCAGCGTGACGTGCCCGCTGTGGAGCACATCGAAGCAGCCATTGGTGAAAACGATGCGCCGACCTTCGCGGCGCTTGGCCGCGGCCTCAAGGCGTGCCTGCTCCAGCGTCCGAACCTTGCCGCGCACCACGCTGGACTGCATCATCAGGCTGTGGTGGATGCGCTCCAGGGGGATGGGCTCGACGCCGAAGACCTCGACCTCAAGCCCGGCCGCGGCGTTCGCGAAGCGGACCGAATCGGCCCAACCGATGCCGTTGGCGCGTGCACCGGCCAGGCCGGCCAGGAACATATCGCCCGCGCCGGTGACGTCGTACACCTCGCGCGCGATCGTGGGGAGCGCGACGGGCTCGCGGCCATGCTCCAGGAGCAGAGCCCCGTGACGGTCAAGGGTGAGGACCACGGCCTCAATGCCCAGGTCCGCTTGCAGGCGCTGGGCCAGGGCGGCGTTGCGATCGATCGAGCCGTCACCATCGGTTGGCATGCCGGTGGCCCGCTCCGCCTCGGTGCGGTTGGGGGTGATGGCGGTGGCGCCGCGGTACTTGCGATAATCAGCAATCGGCGCGGGGTCTACAAAGACCGGCTTCCCGGCGGCCTTTGCGAGGGTGATCACACGCTGGCAGAGCGCCTCCGTACAAACCCCCTTGTTGTAATCCTCGATGCAGACAATGTCGGCTTCGTTGAGTCGGGACTCCAGGGCCAGGGCGATCCGGTCAACGACGGCCGGTGCAAGGGGCTCGCGCGATTCGTGGTCCACGCGGAACATCTTCTGGGGGTGGCGCGCCTGCGCAAGTCCGACCAGGTTCTGTTTGAGGGTCGTGGGCCGGGTGCTGTCAACCACCAGCCCCTGGGCGGTGACGCCGCGGGCCTCCAGCGTATTGCGGAGCAGTTCCCCCACCGCATCCTCACCGGTCACCCCGAAGGCAGCGACGGTCGCATGAAGCGCGGCCAGATCCAGACACACATTGGCCGCCCCGCCCGGGCGGCTCTCCATCCGGCGGACATGCAGGATGGGTACCGGGGCATCGGCGCTCAGCCGCTCGGCATCGCCGTATACGTGCTGGTCGATCATGAAGTCCCCGACCACGAGGGCCGAGAACGGCTTCCAGGAGCAGAGTTGTTCCAGCAGTGTGTTCATACGCGGCTTTGGACCCCGGCGCGACAGTGCATGAATGATAAGCCGGGTTCAGTCGGGCCCCGGTGAGAACTGTTCAATACACCCAAGGACCGCCCCGTCCAGTTCCTTGCCGCCGCGGTCGAACCGGAGTTCCAATCGCGGCCGCAGAACCGGGCAAGGCCACGCCTCCGGCTTGACCCGAAGCAGTTTGGACCAGTCTTTCTCAGTAATGAGGAGGGCATCGGGCTTCAGCCTGTCCAAGTCTTCCAGAAGGGCCGCGATGGTCGCTGGGGCGAAGGGATCGTGGTCCGAAAGCACCCTGGAACCCACCAGCGATCGGCTTGCCAGCCGCTCCGCCTGGGCGAGGAAAGCTCCCGGATTCCCGATGGCGCAGCACGCGAAGACCTCCTTGCCGGCAAGCCAGGCGGTGTCCAACGGCTCGTCGTGCCCAACACGATGCAGCGCCGACCACTCGTGGCGGCACACCGCCGTCACGGCCTTGGGGACATACTCCCACAGGTGTGTCTCAACCGCGATGGCGTCGGTCCGGGTGACAGCCTCGGCGTGGGTCACCACAACCGCGTGGGCTCGCTGCAGGCTCTGCATGGGCTCCCGGAGCCAGCCCGCGGGCAGGAGCGAATCAGCCGATGGGGGGCGTGTGGCATCGATCAGCACGATGTCAAAGTCGCGCGCGATCTGGCGGTGCTGGAAGCCATCGTCGAGCACGACGCAGTCCACCTCATCACCGCGCTCTGCAAAGAGTTCCAGGAGCCCATCGGTGCGGTTGGGCTGGGCCACGATGGGGATGCCGGGCAGGTCCCGTTGGTACGAGAGGGCCTCATCGGATTCGCCAGGGGCCGCGCCGTAGCCGCGCATGGCGATGCACGGGCGCCTCCCCGCCGCGAGCAGCACGCGGGTCAGGTGCAGCACCATCGGAGTCTTGCCCGTGCCGCCCACCGAAAGATTGCCAACGCTGATCACCGGACGGTCAAGCCGAACGACGCCGCGTCCGGCGTCAAACCGGCGGTTGCGGCGGGTGATGATCGAGCCGTACGCAGCCGCCACGAGCCTGCCGAGTGGTCCGCCCAGGGGCGGGGGGCGACCGGCGATGGATGGGGTTGCCGAGGCCTTCATTCAAGAGATCGCCGAGACCGCAGAAGGAAAAGAGAAACGCGGGGGCAGACACGCCGGAAGGGGTTCCATCGTAGTGGTACTCCCGCTCCGCGTTCCGCAGCACTCGCCGCGGCCTTCCGCGACTTCCTGAAGGTGTCGTGGATCAGGTAGGTCAGACGCCCACTCGCCCGGACCGGGTGGCCGCGAGATTCCGGGCCTCCACGATCTGCCGCCGCAGTTCCCGCCGCGCCAACCAGTTGAGCCGCCACGTGTTGGCGATGTCAAGGGCGGCCAGGAACAGCACGATCGCGAGCAACCCCACCACGAGCGTCCAGACCATCCCGAAAAGCCTCGGGCGGTCGGGTGTCGCGACGCCAAAGGCATACGCCAGCATGGGGATGGTGAACATCATGAGCACACCGTTGACGGTGCGGATTCTCCGGCGGCTGGCGGGCATCTCGGCCTTGCCGATGGCCACGACGTGCGCCGACACAACCACCAGCGCAATCACACAGGCCGGACCAACGAACCACAAGGGGGCGATGGGGTCGGGCGATGCCTGCGCGAGACTCAGCATCAGGCAACCGCCCCCGCGCTGGTGGGTTCAATGGCCCCCCCACTCATCCCACGGCCCGCCAGACCGAGCTTTGCAAGCCGGTTCAAGAGGGCTTTCATGGGCAGGCCCATGATGGTGGTGACATCACCGCTGTACTCAATGGGCCAACCGGCATTGAGGCGGTCGCGGAGGTTGTACGCGCCCGCCTTTCCCACCCAGTCGCCGCCGCGGATGTAGTCGGCGATGTCGCTCTCGGAGAGTTGACCGAAGCGGACGGTGGCGCGATCGACGAAGATATGCCGTTCAGCCTGGGAACGCGAGCGCCGTTGGTCGATCATGGCGACACCCGTCAGGACATCGTGCTCGCGCCCTATGAAACCACGGAGCATCGCCTCTGCCTCGCCGGAGTCGGCCGGGGTGCCAATGAGCTGCCCATCCATCAGGCAGGCTGTATCGGCTCCCAGGACGAGTTGGCCGCAGGAAGCGGGCGACATGGCCCCCGCCCAGGCCTTGAGGTAGGCCAAAGCCGCGACCCACTGCTCGGGCGTGACCTCACCCCGCCGCAGGCCGCCATCCTCAAAGCCGGGGTGGTACGCCTCGTGGGGCAATCCGTGCTCGGTCAGAAGCAGCCGACGGCGGGGCGACCGGCTGGCCAACACCAGCCAGGGACGCTTCCCCGTGGGCTGACCTGTCGTTGCCGTGTGCTGGTCCATTCCCATGCTCCAAGTACTCAAGCAGTCGCAGTCTATTCGGTCCACCGCCAGGAACAACGATAAGTTTGGGGAGGGCCCCGCGGCTACGGTTTCCGCATGCCCGGCGGCGTCGCAGCCCATCTCGTGCAACTGGATATCGCCTGGGAACACCCCGAGGCGAACTATGAGGCTGTCCGGCAGTTGCTGGACAAGGTTCCGGTGAACCCCGGAGATTTCATCCTACTCCCCGAGATGTTCGCCACAGGGTTTTCCTTCAACGTCGAAAAGACCAACGACAAGAGCGGGGCCACGCTTGCATTCTTGGTTGAACTCGCCGCGGACTTTCAGGCGATTGTTCAAGGGGGCCGAACGGTCGCGGCGTGCCACCAGTGTGCCGCGGGCAACGTGATGACGGTGGTGAGCCCCGATGGACGGGTGCTGTGCGAGTACCAGAAAATTCATCCTTTCATGAAGGAAGCTGAACGGTTTGAGGGCGGGCGCGAGGTGATGACCTACCGCTGGCCGCCCCCAAACAGCACTGACACGCCGCTGAATGTCTGCCCTGCGATCTGCTACGACCTTCGATTCCCTGAACTCTTCCGCATCGGTCTTCAGCAGGGCGCCGAAGTCTTCGCGCTGGGAGCGTGCTGGCCGAACGTGCGGCAGCATCACTGGCGCAGTCTCTTGATCGCGCGGGCCATCGAGAACCAGGCGTACGTGCTGGGCTGCAACCGCACAGGCAAGGAACCCACCCCCTCCACGCTGGTATACGCCGGTGGCTCCATCGTGATCGGGCCGAAGGGCGAGGTGCTGGGCGAACTGGATGACAAGCCGGGGGTGCTCAGCGTACCAATCGATGCGGGGGCCGTGCGGGCGTGGCGGGTGCAGTTTCCGGCATGGCGGGATGTGCGGTTGATGGCCGCGAAGCCACCGGCCCGCGCATAGGGATACACCCTTCGTGTGTCAGTTCATCCCCGCCACCCGATCAACCTCTTCCAGGCTCGTGTGCCCCTCCGCCACAAGCCGCCAGCCAAACTGCTGCAGCGTTGAGAACAAGCCCTGCTCGATGACCCTCTTCATCGCCTGGATCGATGGGTCGCGCAGAACGATGTCGCGGAGTTCATCGTTGAAGTCCAGCAACTCAAAGAGGGCGCGCCGGCCGCGGTAGCCGGTGCGCAGGCAACGCGAGCAGCCCGTGGCGGTGTAAATCTGGGTCTTGCCCTGGAGATACTTGCCCAGTCGGGTAGATTGACCCGGTGAGACCGGCGCCAGGCGCTTGCAGTGGTCGCAGAGAATGCGGACCAGCCGCTGGGCAAGGATCAGATCCAGTGAGTTGGCCACCAGGTAGGGCTCAACCTTGAGGTCCAGCAGTCGAAAGACGTCTGTAATGGTTTCCTTCGAGTGGATGCTGGAAAAGACCAGGTGCCCCGTCAGGGCGGCCTGCATCGCCGTGCGAGCGGTCTCTTCATCCCGGATCTCGCCCACGAGGATCACATCGGGGTCCTGGCGCAGCACGCCGCGCAGCAGCGTGCCGAAGGTGTTGCCCTTGCCCTCATCAATCGGAATCTGTGTCACCCCGCTGAGTTGATACTCAACCGGATCTTCAATCGTGATGACATTCCGGCTGGTGCGGTCGATCTCGCGGATGGCGTTGTAGAGCGTCGTCGTCTTCCCCGAGCCGGTCGGGCCGCACGCCATCACCAGCCCGCTGTCCTGCTGGGTGGCCTGGTGGATGCGGCTGTACATGTAGTTGAGCAGGCCCAGGTCCTGGAGCGATGTGGGAGAGCCTCGCTGGTCCAGCACGCGGATGACCAGTTTCTGGCCGTGCACCGAGGGTGTAAAACTGATGCGGTACTCGACGCGCCGGTCCGGGAAGACCGTCGAGAAGTGCCCCTCCTGCATCGCATCGCGCCCGGCCACGCCCATCTGGCACGCGGCCTTGATCACCCCGTACACCAGTTCACCCACACGCTTGGGCAGTTCGATGATGGGGATCATGTCGCCATCCACCCGCATGCGGATGTTGAAGATGTTGTCGCCTTTGGGCTCCAGGTGCACATCCGTCGCCCGCGCCTTGGAAGCAAGTTGCAGGAGCATCCGCAGCGCGTTGGGACCATCGCTCGTCCCGGTCAGTACATCGGTGGGCTTGCCCGCCGCGTCTATGACGCTGATGACCTCCGGCGTCGAAGCCTTGGGCGGGAGCGAGTCGGTCACTTCCGTCAACGAGAACATCCAACCCACCTCGCGGCTGGCGGTCAGGGGCGCGGAATAGGTTTCCGGGGGAGCCCCTTCCAGGGCGGCGCCGACGTGGTGGGTCGCCCTTTCCGACTCCGCCAAGGCGGCGCGATCAGACTCCACCAGAAACTCATGGGAGCCGACCTTGAGCACATCGCCGGGTTTGAGCAGGGCGGTGTCGACCTTGACCTCGTTGAGCTTGGTTCCGTTGCGGGACTTGAGGTCGCGCACCATCCAGAACCCCTTGGGGTCCTTCTCCAGCACGCAGTGCTGGCGGCTGGCACGCTCATCCAGGAGCGGAACGGTGTTCTCAGGGCCGCGGCCGATCGAGACGGTGGTGTCCGACAGGACGACAGGCTTGGCCTGACCTCGGATTGGTGTCAGTTTCAGGACGAACATTCAGGACCGACCCTTTAACCAGAACCACTCCACCACCCGCAACAACTCCGCGGCTGCACCGCCACCCAACCATACGTCGTACCGGCGGGCGGCGCTCATGGCCGCACCGCATTATCCTTGACTCGTGGCCCACCTGCGCCCCACCCCCACCACCATACACTCCCGCCCATGATTGACCTGAAGCAACTCCGCGAGAACCCGCAGCGCTACCGGGATGGCTGCCGCAAGAAGAACATCCCCGTCGATATCGACCGGCTCATCGCGCTGGACGAACAGCGCCGGGCAGCGCAGACGAGGATGGAGTCGCTCCGGGCCGAACAGCGCCGCATCGAGAAGGAGATCGGCCCGCAGATCGGCAAGCTCAGTGGAACCCTCAAGAAGGCGCCCGAGGCCGACCGCCCCGCCCTGGAACGCGAGTTGGAGGCCCTCAAGTCCAAGCCCGCAGCCCTCAAGGCCCAGGTCTCCGAGGCCGAGGCCCAGAGCAACGCCCTCGAACCGCTGGTCACCGAGTTACTACTGCAGGTCCCGCTCCCTCCTGATGACGATGTGCCTGTTGGGGCAGGGAGCGACGACAACAAAGAACTGGCGCGCTGGTCGCCCTCCGGCTTTGACCCCGCCAAGAGTTTCCGCGAGAACAAGGGCTTTGAGCCCAAGACGCACATGGAACTCCTCCGCGACCTTCGCCTTGCGGACTTTGAGCGGGGCGTCAAGATGGCCGGCAGCAGGAGTTACATCCTGACCGGCGATGGCATGCGCCTGCACCAGGCCGTGCTGCGCTACGCCTTCGACCAGATGGTCGAGCAGAACGGCTTCACCCCGATGTCGGTCCCCGTGATCGTGCGCGAAGAAGCGATGGTCGGCACCGGCTTCTTCCCCGCGGGGCGCGAACAGGCGTACCACATCCCCGAGAGCACGCGGGGCGGGGGGTACGACCTCTTCCTGACCGGCACCGGCGAAGTGGGCCTCATGGGCATCCACCAAGGCGAAATCCTGGATGAGGCGCATCTCCCGATCAAGTACATCACCGTCAGCACGTGCTTCCGGCGCGAGGCGGGCGCGGCGGGCAAGGACACCGCGGGCCTGTACCGCATCCATCAGTTTGACAAGGTGGAACAGGTGGTCATATGCCGCGCCGACCAAGCGGAAAGCCGCGCATGGCACAAGCAGATGATCTCGTACGTCGAGGCGTTGCTCAAGGGCCTCGGGCTGCCATACCGGCTCTTGCAGTGTTGCACGGGCGACCTGGGCCCCAAGAACGCCGACATGGTTGATATCGAGTGCTGGATGCCCGGGCGCGGAGAGGTGGGCAAGGACGGCCGGCCCACCGGCGGCTGGGGCGAAACACACTCCGCATCCCGCCTGTATGACTTCCAGTGCCGGCGCCTGAACATGCGGTACCGCCAGGGTGGTGAGGGCGGCAAGGGCGAAACGACGTTCTGTCACTCGCTGAACAACACGGTGCTCGCGAGCCCCCGTTTCCTCATCCCGCTGCTTGAGATCTACCAGAACGCCGATGGGAGCGTGACGATTCCCGAACCGTTGCGGGGATACATGGGCGGCAGGGCGAGCATTGCATGACGGCAATGGACCCGTGTGACTTCAACTCCGCATGGCCTGGTCGAGGTCAACCGTTGACCCCGCCGGCATTCGCTGCACCAGCCGGTCCCCCGAGCGCTCGCGCAGGCTCGTGACCAGCGCCCGCAGATCGCCCCGCAGCGGGGCCGTGAACACCATCGCCTCTCCGCTGATGGGGTGCGTAAACCCCAGCACCGTCGCGTGCAAGGCCTGACGGGCGATGATCGGGCCGGACTCGTCGGCATATGCCTTCCCGCCGTACATATCGTCCCCCACGATCGGCCACAGCAGGTGCGACATATGCACGCGGATCTGGTGCGTCCGCCCGGTCTTGAGTTCCAACTCCACCAGCGTGAAGTGCTCGGGGGCGGGCTCCAGTTCCTTGCGCTCCGGGTCCTTCACCCCGGGCACCACGTACCGCTCGCGGACGCGCACCACCGTCACGGAGTGCTTGCCAAGTTCGTCGTGGCGCACCACGTACTTCTCGCGGTAGCCCTTCTCACGCGAGGGGTGTGGGCCGATGGGCAGATCGATCACCTCGACGTCCGGCTCCACCCTGCCATGCACCACCGCCATGTACCGCTTGTCGACCTGCCGGTGCTCGAACTGGTGGCCGAGTTTCCAGTGCGTCTCATCCTGCTTGGCGAACACGATCACCCCGCTGGTGTTACGGTCCAGCCGGTGGACAACGCCGGGGCGCGCAAACTCGGTCCCGACGCTCGAAAGCGTGCCGCCGCCAGGCGAGCGGTGCGCAAAGTGAAACGCCAGCGCGCTGAGCATCGTCCCCTTCAGGTGGCTGCGCGCTGGGTGCACGATGATGTCGGGCTGCTTGTTGAGCACGATCAGGTGCTCATCCTCAAACAGCACATCCAGCGGGATGTCCTCGGGGACGATGTCCTTGCTGGGCGGCTCGGGGACCACTACTTCAACCAGGTCCCCCGCCCGCAGCATCGTCGAGGCCTTGGGCAGCCGGCCGTTGACGAGCACGCCGCCGTCGTCGATCAGCCGCTGCAACTGCGTGCGGCTCATGAACGTGATGCGGTCGGTCAGGTACTTGTCCAGCCGCTTCTGCAAGTCTCGCTGCAAACGGAACGACACGCGCCGCAACGCCGCATCGTCTTCGCCCTCGGCCCCGGAGTGCTTCGCCTCCTCCAGCGCCTGGTGCATCGCCGCGGCATCAACCTTGCCGCCGGGAAGGATGAACCCGGTCGACCATGCCACATCGGGGGCGTTGGGCGAAGCCCCCACCGTTTCCGGAACGACATCGTTGCGCTGCGTGGGGCCAGACGGCTTGCCCGGCTTGGCCCCGTCCCTGCGTCGGTCGCGACTGGTCATTTGGGGAGAGGTGGGGGCGACGAGGGCGAAGATGGTGCTGGTTCCGCGGGCGGCGGCGGAGTCGCCGGGACCGTTCCCTCGCCGCCAGCGGCGGGCTGCTCCACGGGAGTACCCGGCGAAATGGTCGGAGCCTCCACAGGCGTGATCTCAGGTGCCGGGGGGGTCGGCGGAGCGGGCGGCTGCGGCAGTTCAGCCTTGGAGTACAAAGGCGCAAGCTGGCCGAGCCCAGCCTGGTTTGCCATGCGCGAGCGGGCAACCGCCGCATGGGCTGTAAACCCTGAGCTTTCCGCCAGCGCGATCACCCGTTCGTAGAAGCCCCGAGCAGCGTCGTAGTCCCCACGGGATTCCACGACCGCGGCCTGACCATACAACGTGCCCAGGGTCAGGGGAACCTGGCTGGGGTTGCTGGATGTCTCTCCCTCGACCTGCTTGTACAACGCTTCGGCCTTGGTCAGGAACTGGTCACGGTCGGCGTCATTGAGCACATCTTCAGCGCTGGTCAACGCTCCCTGCGCATCAACGGGGGCGCCGGGCTTGGTGCCGCGTCGCACAGCGTCCATATAGGCGTCAGCAGCCTCCAGGCGGGCCAGGATGCTGACGGCCCGAACGCCCTCAAAATCATCCGCCACCGCGAGCAGGGCATCCGGGCTGGCATTCCCACCAGCCCGCGCGGCTTCGAGTTCCTGAAAGGCGCTATCGACTTCCGCGGACTTGCTCTTCTGGTAGCGCTCCCGGACGGTGAACGCGCCGGCGAGCAGCGCGGCAGCAATCAGGATGGGCGTCCCCCACTTGCGGAGCCAGTCGATGAACTCGAGATTGAGCCGCGACTCTTCGAGCCCCGCGCGTTCGCGGATCTGTGCCTGACGTTCGTCCATAGCGGTTCAGCCTTGCGAAAAACCTGCCGCGTTCGGACAAACACTGCCGCGCGCGGGGTCAAAGTGCGGGGGAAGCGTCAACTCTAGGGTGCCGGACGGCGGTTTGCCGTGTGTACACCAGCGGAAGCCTATGGGCCTGTCCAGAATCGCCAGGGTGCGGGGTTGGCCAGGGCCGCCGCAGGGACGAGCGCCTCTCGGAGCAAGGCGACAAGCGACGGCAAGCCATCCCCCAGGAGAGCGGAGGTCTGGCAATCGACTTCAAAGGCGGGCGTCCCGAGGTCCGTCCGCAGGGCGAGCCGAAGAATCGGGGCCGGGGTGTTGCCGCCAAACACGACATGAGTATCGGGGAGATGGCTGGTCACATCCCCGCAGAGCAGGAGCAGGTCCGCCGACCGGGCGACCCGCAGAGCGGCGCTGAAGACCTCAGCCTCCATGGGGCCGGCTTCAGGGCGGATTCCGGGTGTGTCCACGTACCGGACCACCAGCCCTCCGAGGTCCAGCACAACACCAACATGGTCCCGGGTGGTGCCGGGCACATCCGCGACAATGGAAACGGTCCGGCCCGCCAAGGCGTTGACCAGCGTGGACTTGCCGATGTTCGGCGGACCCAGCGCCACCACGAGCGGCGGATCGATGAGACGATTGCGAACCTTGTCCAAGGCCGGGTCGGATGCGGCCCCCGGGAGCAACCATCGCCGGTGCTGGTCCAGCAGCAGGTCAATGGCCAGCGGGCTGGCGGCACGGGACACGGCTTCAAGGGCCAATGCCTCGACCCGGGACCGCGCCTCGGGAAAGAGGTCTACGGCGCTCGCGCGAGCGGCTTCGTGCAACCCACACGCCGCCAGTGCCGCGGCAAGTTGGCGCACAACAGCCATGCCGCCGTGGGGCATTAACTGGCAACTCCTCGGGGTCCATCGCGCCACCACGCCGGTATCGACCCCCAACAGGTCGCGCACCACCACTGCGCCAACCGCCACGGGTCGAATGCCGCACAACTCAAGGGCGTGGTCAATGTCGCCGGTGAGTTGGACCAGCGCGATCGCGCCGGCACCGGTGTTGGGCGTGGCCAGGGTCCACACGGCACGGTCGTCACTGGTCGTCAGGGTCGTCGTCCTCATCATTCGAGGTGAGGGCCGCGACGCACGCCTCGCGGATTCCGATCAACTGCAGGTCGGGCACAATGTGCTCGACCACCGGGTCATCCTGGAACAAGGCGGGCGCATCCCCACCCGTCGCGACGATCTGCGGGTAGGCCTCGTAGTGCTCCGCGTACCGCTCGGCAGTGAGGCGGACCAGGCCCTGGGCGGCGCTGCGCACACCGAGGAGCATCGCGTGCCGCGTGTCCTTTCCAAATGGTCCAAGGTCTTCGGCCGGGGGCGAGTAGACCAGCTTGGGGAGCGCGGCCGTGTGCTCATGCAGGGCGGCGAGCATCATGTTCAGGCCGGGCGCGATGATCCCGCCGTGGTACACCCCCTCGCCATCGACAAAGTCCACGGTGATGGCGGTCCCGGCGTCGACCACTACGCACGCCTGGCCGGCACGCTGGTACGCACCAAAGGCGCACAGCAGCCGATCCTGCCCAAGGGTGGATGCATCACTCAGGGTGTGGCTCATGGGAATCGCTACATCCCGCCCGATGCGGTAGACCGTCTCGCCCTGCGCGTCGGTCAGCGCCCGCTCCAACTGGTCGGCCACCGCGGCATTCACGCTGGCGATGACAATCGGAGCGCCGTGCGTCGATTCGCTGGCCTTCACGATGGCGTCCACAATCGCGGATGAATCCGAGTTGGGCAACGAGGTGGGGTCTTGCAGGTCCTTCCCGTTGAACATGCCAAAGCGGGTCCTGGTGTTACCGACGGCAACGGCGAGGAGCGAGACTTCGGGGCCCTGAAACTCGGGGAGGAACTCGTGCTTTGCATCGTGGATCGGCATCAGGGCAAGGATACGGCCGCCCGACCGCCTCCCAAAGCCGCTCCGCGCCCGACCTTCGCGACGAGGGCTTGGAACGCCCCACTCGCACGGCTACTCCATGCGATGTTCCCCAAGAGCGCTGCGACAGCCCCGGCTACAGTGCCCGACCGATGATTGGTTGCAAAGCGGACAGTTCGATTCAGCGGGTCGTGGATGGAAACTTCAAGTACCCGTTGGGTGCATACCCGGTGGAGCCTCTCACCCCCAAACAGGGGTATTCGCTGCACTTTGAGCCCGCTGATGGGGACGATGATCAGGGTGAATGGGAGGAGTGGCCCGACCGCTACGTCTTCGACGCCGTGATTTCGGCGGAGCGCGTTGAGCCGCTGTGCCGGATGCTGTTTTCGCTGCTCCAGGGGAGGGTCTACCCCATCCTCGATGTGCTCGGCCATGATGCCTACCGCGAGATCGACCCCTACATCGCGTACGACCTGGTAGGGCTGGATCGTTTCACGGACGCCGTGCGCCGCTTCCGCGACTTCCTCTACGAAGATGGGATGTGCGGCTTCGGCGCGATGAGCGAAGAGCCGTTCTTCTACATGTTTGTCGATGAGCACAAAATCGTCACCCTCCGCGCCGAGCCGAGCCTCAAGGAAAAGGTCGAGAGAATCCTGGGCGCCTTTGACCTGGAGCAGATTGAAGAGCCGGCAGGGGCCGATGCCGCGGCCCATGAGCACCGGGGCGTGCTGGCCGTTCCCGTCGATAAGCCCGACCTTCTGAGCCCGGAGGAGATTGTGGAACGGCTGAAGGACGAATGGCAACTCCTGCTCAACGTCGACCCAGATACAAACCTGGACGATGACGGCCAGGAACTGGGCACAGTCCCCTGGCGGTGCATTATCCGCTGCGAGTATGAGGACAAAGCCCCGAAGTATGCCGAGATCCTGATCGAGGCCGAGTGCCTGCGGCAGGCCGAGGAAGTCGCGTTCGACGCATCAGATGCGACGGCGGAGCCGAACGAACCAGTCTGGGACGACGCCATCATTGTGGCGATTGACCGGCTAAAACCAGAACAGATGGACGAACTCGTCTTAGCAGCCGGAAAGACCGTGCCTCCACCTGATCGGGGCACGCCCGGGGTGGTTCATTCGGCGCGTTGGCTCCAATGAAAGCCCGGTGTGTGTTCGGCCCTTGGCATTGATCCACACAGTCCGCCGCGAACGGATTTGCCCGGACCCGGTTTGCATCCTGCGAACATCCAGATTATCTTCAGCACTCGGCCGGAACCGGATCGGGTCGGTTGCCATACCGACTTGGACAGGAGTCCCGCGTGAGCCGCAGGAGTGCGGCGGACGGCGGGGCCTTCCAGCCAACCTTGGACCGCTCAAGGCTGTGTTGGGCCGCTCGCGGGCTCGCACAACCCACGGGCGCGACTGCCGCAGAGAGTGTGTGGCGAAGGTTGGATTCCTTGGCCGGAGTGCGTTGTTCGGATGCCGCCTCGGGTACGGATGGGGGCTGGTTTCTTCGCCTTTTGGAGATGATTCATGCTTTGCCGCAACTTATCGGTTCGTTCCCTCCTTGCCGCCGCCGGCCTTGTCGCGGTCGTTCACACCGCCTCGCCAACCGCCCTGGGGCAGGAGGCGAACACAGTCGGCACCGACGCCCCCGTGTCCGCCCCGTCCGGGAGCGCCTTGCTCGATCATGCGGCCGACCTCCTGGCCGGCTCCAAGGTCGTTCAGGCAAGGTCAATCCTCGTCGGCCTGAGTACCCGCGATGGCGGCGCGAGCCTTTCTGATCGAGAGCGCGAGCGCCTCTTCCAGTTGTTGGGGAATGCCAACCGGCGTCTCAAGAGCCTCTCAGCCCTTGAGGTCAGCCTCCAGACCGCCGAGGAAGGCCTGACCAGGAACGACCTGCGCACCGTCGATCGCCACGCCCAGGCCGTCATTGCATCACCCAAAGCCACCAACCAGCAGGTCGCGCTGGCGCAGACGCTGTTCGATCGGTCTGCCCAGAAGCGCGCCGGACTTGCCCCGCTCGTCGCCGACACCATTACTCAAGCCGTGGCCGACTTCGAGGCCGGGCGCTATCCACAAGCCAAGGGTTCGCTGGACGCGGTGTACCGCTCCGCGGCACCGCTCACCTCCGAACAGGAAGAACTTGTGCTCCGCCACCAGTTGGCGATCGTCGAGATCGAGAGCAAGCAGGGCCACCTGTTCGCCACCGACGATGCTGCCGCCGGCATGTTCCAACCCGGCGTCGTGAAGAAGCGTCAACCCGAACCACCACCCGCGCCGCCCGCGGCTGAACCGACAGCGCCTCCTTCCTCCGAACCCGTGGCACTTCCGGAATCAAACGAACAACCAGCCCAGGCTCAGCCCGCCGTCGCCCCGGCCGCCGAATCTGCGCCAACCCAGCCGGCTTCAGACCCGGTCGAACAGGCCCGCCGGTGGGAGGCCCAGAGCCTCATGGCCGAGGCCGACCAGGCCTACGCGGACGGGCGCATGAAAGAAGCGTCTACCAGGTACCAGCGCCTGATCACCGAGTACGCCCCGCTCCTCACCGCCGAGCAACTGACCTTGGCCCAGAACCGCAGGGCCGAAGCGCAGGTTCAACTGGGAGGGCCGGAAGCGAACCTCCTCGCGGGTGAGATCGATGCCCGCAACCGCGCCCGCCAGAACACCCTGGCGGAGTTCAACAATGACCTTGAGCAGGCCCGCAGGGCCCTCACGACCGGCGATCCCGGCCAAGCGCGCGACCTTGCCGCCAGCGCCAACCTCCGGATCAACACTAACCGCAACCTCTTCAGCGAGGCCCAGTTCGAGCAGTACGCCGGGCAGGTCCGGGAGCTGCTGACCGAGATTGACGCCGCGTCTGAGTCGCAGCGGATTCAGTCGATCGAAGTGCGCGAGCGAACCCTGAAAGAAGACGCCGATCGTCGGGCCCGCGAAACGGCGACCGACCGCACCCGGCGCATCGACGAGGCCATCGACCGCGTCCGGGCCCTGCAGAAGTCGCTGGAGTACGAGGAAGCCCTGCAGGTCGTGGACCAGATCCTGTTCCTCGACCGTACGAACCCCACCGGGCTGGTCCTCAAGGACGTCCTGACCGACGTCATGATCTACCGCAAGTACAGCCAGATTCAGCGCTCCAAGCACCTTTCGCACGCGAACCAGGAACTCGAAAACCAGGACGCGACCATCGCGCCCGACAACCTCCTCGACTACCCCACCGACTGGCCCCGCATCACCTACCAGCGTGGCGAACCCATCGCGTATGCCGAGGCCGAGGAGAACCGGCGGACCCTGGCGGCCCTCGAGTCCAAGCGCATCCCGACCACGTTCCAGGACACACCCTTCTCGAGCGTGCTGGGCTTCCTCGCGACCGTGACGCAGCTCAACATGGACATTGACTGGCAGTCGCTGGAGCAGGTGGGCATCGACCCGGAGGCGGGCGTGACGCTGCAACTCACCAACGTACCCGTCAAAACGGTCCTTGAGCGCGTGCTGGAAAAGGTCAGCCCCGACCCGCAGAACGGCGCCGCGTACATGATCAACGACGGCGTGCTCACCATCGCATCGCGCGAGGTGATCAACAAGAACACCACGCTCTACATCTACGACATCCGTGACCTACTGATTGAGGTCCCCGACTACGCCAACGCGCCCGACTTTGACCTCCAGACCGTGCTCCAGGGCGCGGGGCAGGGCGGCGGCGGCGGCGGGCAGAGCCCGTTCCAGGAAAACGAGGAAGAGGAGCCGCCCCGTCGAACCCTGGAAGAGCGCACGACCGACATCATCGACATCATCACCACCAACGTTGATTCGCAGGGTTGGCAGGAAAACGGCGGCGATGTCGGGTTTATCCAGCAGCTGGCCGGCAGCCTGATCATCACCAACACCCCCGCCAACCACCGCGAAATCCACGGCCTGCTCTCGAAGCTGCGTGAAGTTCGCGCCATGCAGATCAACGTCGAAACCAGGTTCCTTCTGGTGAGCCAGGACTTCTTCGAGCAGATCGGCTTCGACCTGGATGTGTACTTCAACGCCCAGAACAACCAGGTCCGCGCGGCGCGGGCCGCCCTCCCCGGAAACGCCGTGAGGGCGGGCGACTTCTTCGACTTCACCCGTGGCGGCCTGCAGCGCCGAGTCTTTGGCGCCCCGGTGGACGCCGATGGGGATGGTACGAACGACCCTCAGCCCGGCATCCCCGTTGTCGACCCCGACCCAACGTCCGTGATCGGCGCTTCCCAGAACAGCCTGGGTCTGGCCGAGAGCCTCCTGGGCACCACGTTCGGTGCGGATGTGCTGGCCGGGGCCCCCGCCCTGGGCGTCGCGGGACAGTTCCTGGACGACATCCAGGTGGACTTCCTCATCAAGGCCACCCAGGCCGACCGCAGAACGGTGGCGCTCACGGCCCCGAGACTGACGTTTACAAACGGGCAGACCTCCAACATCTACGTGGCCACGCAGGTCGCCTTTGTGTCGGACCTCACCCCGATTGTCAGCGAGTCCGCGGTCGGCTTTGACCCCCAGCTCGCGACCGTGAACGAGGGCGTGCGTCTGCTTGTCGAGGGAACCATCTCGGCCGATCGTCGCTACGTGACGATGAACGTGGACGCCTCCGTTGCCAAGATCGAAGGCTTCGAGAACACCGCCGTCAGCGCCATCGCCGGCGGCCAGTTGGTGAACTCGGCGGCGACACAGTCCTTCATCCAGCGTCCGACCGTTACGGTCACCCGCGTGCAGACCACCGTCACCGTCCCTGACCAGGGGACCATCCTGCTGGGTGGCCAGCGACTCGTCATCGAGTCAGAGGTCGAGTCTGGCGTTCCGGTGCTCTCCAAGATCCCGATCATCAACCGCTTCTTCAGCAACCGAATCACCACCAAGGAAGAGCAGACGCTGCTCATCCTCATCAAGCCGACCATCCTCATCCAGAACGAAGAAGAGGAACGCAACTTCCCCGGCCTCTCCGACTCCGCCCGCAACCCCTTCGGAGGGTGACTTTGGCCCGCCACCGTTCCCGGCCCGGGCGACCCCTCGTCGCCCGGGCCGTTTTATTGAAACTCCGGGGCCCATGGGGCTTAACCTTGCGGGCCCTCCCCGCTATCATCGCTCCCCTACGTGACTTTGCAGTTGGGCCGCGCCGACCATGGGCGGGGCCGAAGGAGACGTGCAGCATGCCTTCCCCGGACTCCCGGATACGGGTCAAGCGGCTCGACAGCGTGACCCAGGTCGAGTTTGTCGATCGCAATATCCTCGATGAGGCCAACATCCAGATGATCGGCGATGAGATCGCCGCCCTGGTGGACGCCGTCCCCAGCCCCAAGTTGGTGATCAGCTTCGCCAACGTCGAGCACCTGTCCTCGGCGGCCTTGGGCACGCTCATCACGATCAACAACCGGATCCGCGGCCGGTCCGGTCAACTGCGCCTCTCGCACATCGACCCGCAGATTTACGAAGTCTTCGCGATTACCCGCCTTAACAAGTTGTTCCAGATTCACGAGACCACGGATGAGGCGGTCAAGAGCTTCTCCTGATTGCCACCCGAGCAGTTACCCCCAGACCCTGGGCAGCGGACACGTTCTCAAGATGACCTCTGAACGCTCCGACACCGCCGACACGGCGACCCTTGCGGTCCCCAACGAACCAAAGGCAATAGACGATGCCCAGGCGCGACTGGTCGCATCGCTGGAGCGATTTGAGTACCCCAAAGCCTCGCTCTTTGCCATCCGGCTCTCGCTCCACGAGGCCATGAGCAACGCATTCCTGCACGGGCACCGAAACCTCCCGGGCGTCCCGGTCTCCCTCGAGTTTGAAGTCGACCCGGACCACGTTGTCATTACCGTCCAGGATCAGGGAGAGGGCTTTGATCCCGCGTCCGTTCCAGACCCCACCCTCGACGAAAACATCGAACGGGGCTGTGGGCGGGGCCTGCTGCTCATCCGGGCCTACATGACCAGCGCTGAATACAACCGCAAGGGCAACTCTCTGCGAATGACCTACGCCCGCCCCCCAAGGGCCCGCTAGTCTCGTAGTTGCGACTTGAACTCATCTATGCCTACAATAGAGTTGTTCTAAAATAGAGGGCCTCCGGGTTTTCCGGGTTGACATGCGAGCACCCATCATGGCTACCAAGCCTTTCAAAACCCCAATCTACCTTGACCATGCCGCGACCACACCCTGTGACCCCCGCGTGGTTGAGGCGATGCTGCCATACTTCACCGAGGTGTATGGGAACACCGGCAGCCGCAATCACCGCTTTGGCTGGGAGGCGGAAGCCGGCACCGACAACGCTCGGGAACAGGTCGCCGCGTTGCTCGGAGCCGATGAGAAAGAGGTTGTATTCACCTCGGGCTCGACCGAGTCCAACAACCTCGCCATCAAGGGCGCGGCCTACATGTACGAGAAAAACCCCGCCGGCTCCGGGAAGCCTCGCGGGCACATCATCTCGTGCATCATCGAGCACAAGGCGGTCCTGGACCCATGCAAGCGGCTCCAGAAAGAAGGCTTTGAAGTCACTTTCCTTGAGCCCGGGCGCGATGGAATCGTCACGGCCGAAATGGTGAAGGGAGCACTCCGCGAAGACACCATCTTGGTTTCGCTCATGTGGGCCAACAACGAGATCGGGACAATCAATGAGGTCCCGCAGATCGGCGCCCTGTGCCACGAGCGCGAAGTCATCTTCCATACCGACGCGACTCAGTGGGCGGGCAAGATGCCGGTGGATGTCAACAAGGACAACATCGATCTCCTCTCGATGTCTGGGCACAAGATCTACGGGCCCAAGGGGGTCGGCGCCCTGTACGTCCGGCGGCGCCGGCCGCGGGTGCGGTTGCAGGCGTTGGCCGATGGCGGCGGCCAGGAGCGCGGCTTCCGCCCCGGTACGCTCAACGTCCCCGGCATCGTCGGGCTGGGCAAGGCCTGTGAGATTGCATTGGCTGAAATGGACCGCGACGGCCTTCGGCTGCTCGCGATGCGCCGCCGGCTTGAAGATTCGATCACCAGTCGCCTGGACACATGCCAGGTCAATGGCCACCGCGAGAAGCGGCTCCCGCACATCGCCAACATCTCGTTCGGCTTTGTCGAGGGCGAGAGCCTGATGATGGCGATCAAGGAGATTGCCTGTTCATCCGGCTCGGCTTGCACCTCCGCCAGCCTCGAACCCAGCTACGTGCTCAAGGGGCTCGGCATCGGTGACGACCTCGCCCACTCCTCGCTGCGGCTGAGCCTCGGCCGTTGGACCACCGACGAGCAGGTGGACTACGCCATCGACAAGATCGTCCAGAGCGTGCAGAAGCTCCGCACCCTGAGCCCCCTCTACGACATGCACAAGGAAGGGATCGACCTGAGCAAGGTGGTGTGGGGAGTGCACTGAACGGCGCGCCGGACAGGACCGCGCGGGAACATGACCGAAACGACCTGAAACATTGCTGAGCAGGAGCCTGATATGGCGTACGGACCGAAAATCATCGACCACTACGAGAACCCCCGCAACGTCGGCAACTTCGGCACCCAGTCCGACGTCAAGACCCGCAAGGACATCGGCGTCGGCCTGGTGGGCGCGCCCGAGTGCGGCGACGTCATGCAGCTCCAGATCAAGGTCGATCCAGCGACCGGCCGCATCGAGGACGCTAAGTTCAAGTGCTTCGGCTGCGGCTCGGCCATCGCCAGCAGTTCCCTGGCCACCGAGTGGCTCAAGGGCCGTTCGCTCGACGAGGGGCTGGCAATCAAGAACACCCAGATCGTCGAAGAACTGAGCCTCCCCCCAGTCAAGATCCACTGCTCGGTCCTGGCGGAAGATGCCATCCGGGCCGCCATCGCTGATTACCGGGTCAAGAACGGCTTGGCGGTCGAAACCGCGACCGCCTGAACCCCCCGGCATTCAACCGCTTTCGCGCCCTCCCCGCCCAGAACCCGCTGTGGATGGATGCGTACGATAGATCAAGGAGACCCCGTTCATGTCCACGATGGAAACCACCCCCAACGCTCAGACAACCGCCGACGGGGTCATCCTTTCCGAGACCGCCGCGCGCGAGGTCAAGTCCATCATCCAGCAGCAGGAACTGGACGCATCAAAGGTGTGCCTGCGGGTGGGGGTCAAGGGCGGCGGCTGCTCGGGATTCAGTTACCTGTTGGACCTCACCGAGTCGCAGAAGGACACCGACGAGGTCTTCGTGCAGCACGGCATCAGGGTCGTCTGCGACCCCAAGAGCCTGCTCTACCTGCGGGGTGTGACCGTTGACTTCCGCGACGAAATCATGGGCCGTGGGTTCGTATTCAACAACCCCAACGCGACGAGTTCCTGCGGGTGCGGGTCCAGTTTCTCAGCCTGACCCGGCGGGCCCACGCGAACTCGGGCCGACCCGCCCACGCCCGCTCGCGACCCCTGCACGACCGCACAAACCCCGCTGTATTGCCTTGTGGATTCGGCGGCCCTTGGTTACCCTCAAGAGGCGACGAGGGTGGACGGCCCCTTCCAGTCGCAAGGAATGAAGGCCATGAGCCAGGCATCGATGCCGCTTGAGACCGCCCATGGGTACTCACCACCCACCGTGTCCCAGTTCAGTGTCTTCCTGACCAACAAGGTTGGCAAGCTCTTTGATCTGGTCGAGGCCTTCGAGGGTTCGTCATGCCAGATTTGCGCCCTCTCCGTCTACGAGGCCAGCGACCACGCCGTGGTGCGCATCATCACCAACTGCGGCAGTTCCGCGCGGGCCCTTCTCAAGAATGAGAGCCTGCCCTTCAGCCACCGCGATGTGCTGGTAGTCGAGATCGGCGGGAAGCACACCCTCGCCAGCATGTGCCTCTGCCTGCTCGCCGCAGAGCTCTCCATCCACTTCGCCTACCCGCTCATGCTCCGCTCCGATGGGGCCCCCACCATCGCCCTGGCGGTCGACGACCTGACCCTCGCCGGGCAGATCCTGCGTCGAAAAGAGTTCCGGCTGTTGGGAGAGGCCGACCTGCCTTCGACTCCGGCCTGATCGCTCAGGGCCGCCCCTCGATCATCCTGGCCGCCTCGCGGCTGCGGAAGTAGGACAAGGCCCATTGGCGGTCCAGGTCGTTCTTGGAACCATTCCCATCTACGTCCCGGGGCACCTTGGCAAGGTCGTACAGGTCGTCCACCCGCAGCCCGTCGGCGTTGAAGTTCTCGCCCGGCAACCCCAGTGTGAACTGGCGCACAACCGCAAGCCACAGCGCCCAGCGGAGGTTCAGCCTCCCGTGCCCGAAGGTCGAGTCGTTGCCCGGCGTGCCGATGTCGTCGGCGGCGTGGAAGAGCACCTTCTCTACCTGGGCCGGCGTGAAGCCCGGCGCGATCGCCCACACCATCGCCGCGGCCGCCGCGACCTGGGGCGCCGCATAACTGTTCCCTGTGTTCCACCCGTACCCGCCGCCGAGCGTGGGGATCCAGAGTGACGCGGCGGGCGCGGCCATGTCGGCCAGCGGACCAAAGCTGGATGCGGCGTAGCGGTTGTCGGCCGAATCGGTACCCATCACGACGAGCACATTGGAGTAATCCGCGGCATAACTGACGTTGTTGTTGTCCATCGCCCAGACCAGCAGGCAACCGCGGGCTGAAAGACTCGTACCCAAGGCCTGGGCCGAGGGCTCGGCGGCGCCGCTGAAACTGATGCAGATCACCTTGGCGCCGTGGTCCGCGGCCCAGATGGCCCCCATCTGCAGCGCGCTGGTGCTCGCTCCATAAGCCGGCGGCTGCACGCCCGGCTGTGTTGCCCGGACAGGCATGACGCGCAAGTCCCACCCAACCCCGGTGCCGCCGATGGCATTGTTCCCCCTCGCGGCCGCACCGGCGACACGTGTCCCATGGCCGTGCTCATCCATGACGACGCCGCCGTCGACCTGCGCGAGCACATCGGTCGGAAGCGTGGCGCCGTAGCAGTTGGCCCCGGGCACCAGTCCCCCGGCGAACTCCGGGTGGTTCAGGTCGACGCCGGTATCGACAAACGCGATGGCGGGCGCCGCCTGACCCGTGGAAATATCCCAAGCCCTCAACGCGTCGATCTTCCCCAAGTGCCACTGTTGAGGAAAGTCAGGGTCGTCGGGGGTGCTCTGACCACCGACCGCAAAGACGAACCAGTCCGGGCACACAAACTCGACCTGGCCCGTTGCAAGCAACTGGCGACCGTAGCTGTTCTCATCCATACTGGGCGGCACAGCGACGATGTACTGACGTAGTTCAGGGATGTAACTGACAACGCGCTCCTCCATCATCGCCTTGGCCCGCTTGCCGCCCGAGAAGGCGCCGCCGGTCTCGCCGCCCACGGATTCCGTGCGCAACCTCACCAGCAGACGACCCGTGAACTCCATTTCATTGGGCCTGGCAACAAACAACGGTTCCGGCAGGGCGCTGGTATGGGCGGGCTGCGATCCGGCCTCATCAACCATGGCTGCTTGCCACCCCAGCGACAGCAGCGCCGGAGCCAGCACCAGGAGATTGACCGCGTACAGCGCCATACCCGTCCCAAGCCCCTTGCATCGGCCCCTTGCCGCGTGTGCGCCCGAACGCCCTGTACGACGAGGTCAGGGCCCCTGCGTAGACAACTCCTTGAGTTCGTCCCCACGGAACATCAGGTAGGCCCACGCCGTGTCACGATCGTCGATGATTCCATCGCCGTCCACGTCCCGCGCCGTCTTTGCCAGCCCATACAGATCGTCCACGCCCATACCGTGCGGATCGGCGCCCTCGGCCGGAACGCCCATCGTGTACAGACGCAGCACCGTAATCCACAACGCCCACCGCACATTCAACCGGCCCGCGCCATATGTGTCGTCATACCCGGCCGGCCCAAGGTCATCGACCCCGTCGTACAACACCCGCTCAACCTGCGCGGGCGTAAAGCCTGGCGCCAGGCCCCAGATCAGGGCCGCCGTCGCCGCGACCTGAGGTGCCGCAAAGCTCGGCCCCGTGTGCCACCCATAGCCACCGCCAACGGTCGGAAGCCACAGGCCCACCGAAGGGGCGGCAATATCAACGAGTGGCCCGAAACTGGCGCCCGGATCTCGCGTGTCGGACACGGTGGTACCCGTCACCATGATCGCGCTCAGGTGGTCTTCGGCGTAACTGATCCCGTTCCCATCCATCGCCCAGACGAGAAGACACCCCCGCGATCGGAGCGTGGCCCCAAGGGTCTGAACATACGCCAGGGCCCCGCCCGCAAAGCTCACGGATACAACCTTGGCGCCGTGGCTGGAAGCCCACAACGCCCCGTTCTGAATGTCCGAGGAGATGGCGCTCCCCACGGACGACGTGGGGTTCGTGGCGCGGATCGGCATGACACGCAGGTTCCACGCGACGCCGCACCCGCCGATGCCGTTGTTGCCCAGCGCGGCCGCGGCACCGGCGACGGCGGTGCCGTGCCCGTTCGCATCCGTCACCACCCCGCCCGCTTCCTGCGATCGACGGCTTGACCAGTGGCAGTTGTACCCACCCGCGGCAACGGTGGCCAAGTCGGGATGTGCCAAGTCCACGCCGGTGTCGACAAACGCAATGATCGGGCCCGTCCCACCGGTGGTGATGCTCCACGCCGGGGGAGCATCGACCTTGTTCAGGTGCCATTGCAGCGGAAAGTCGGGGTCATCGGGCGTGGCGGTTGCGCCCGCCACAAAGAGAACCCAGTCGGGGCACACAAAGTCATACAAACCGGACGCCAGCAACTGGGCCCCAAACGCGTTTTCATCCATGCCCGCAGGGATACCCACGATGTACTCATCAAGCTCAGCGATGTAGCCGAGCACGTGTTCCGCAATGATCGCCCGCGCCCGCGCATCATCGGCCGCGAAGCGTCCATCCTGTCCTGGACCGCTCGTTGGTGGCAAAGGCCTGACCAGCAACCGACCAGAGAACTCCATGACGCCGGCCTTGGGAACAAACAGTTGACCGGCATTCGGGGGCGCGGCCTCGGCCGCGGCCAGAGAAGTACCAGGCACCGCCGCCCGTAGCGACCCCAGCCCAGCCAAGACCGGCAGCATCACCGCCAGCGAGCTGACCCATCTCAACTTCATGAGTTGATACAACCCTTCCAAGAAGTCCGTCCTCTCAGCCAAGCCGGCCCTCACCGCAGGAGTTCCCACCCGGCCTTAGAGGGGAGCGCCCGACTGGTTCAAGTGAATTGCAGCACGATTACGGCAGGCTGTCAACGCCGATTTTCAACAAGATTGTGCCCAACTTTCATTCCAATCTATGGGTTGCCGACTCCCAGGAAGGCACAAAAACAAAAACCCCGGCCCAACAGGCCGGGGTTTGAAGCTTTGCAGGCGGAAACGGCAGGCTCAGACCGCCCGGCGGCGGCGAGCAGCAACCAAACCGGCCAGCCCAAGCAAGGCCATGGACCCCGGAGTGGGAACGATCTCAATCTCGATGCGGTTCTTCCGATTGAAGGTGCCGGTGGAGATAGCGGTCAGTGAGTTCGTCAACGAAATCTGGAAAACTTCGCTGCCATCAAAGGGGAAGTATCCGGTCGCGCTGGAGTTGTGGGTCGCGGTCGCCGTCCAAGGACGGGTCAGGCCGCCGTCGGTCGAGGCTCCGGTAACCATCGGCGCCGGCGTGCTCAACTCATTCAGAGTGCCGACATTCAGTTCCTTAACCTTGAACGTGGTGGTCACGCTCTGGATGCCCGTCCCCGACCTGGTCCCGAACTCGCGAATGATCACGGATGTGATGGACTGGCCAGGCTGAACGACGATGCGGACCTGAATCGTGTCGGTGAGGTTGTTGCCAGGGGTGGCGTGAAATGCTGTTGGCGTGAAGACAAACGTGTTGCCGGAAATGGTTGGATCGCCGAAAAGCCCGTTGTTCGTCTGCCCGTCAGACCAGGAAAAAAGGCTCGTGGACCCCGTCGCATTCGACCACGCGATGGCTCCCATCGCTGGCGAAGACAGCGCGAGCCCAACCAAGAGGGCGGCTGCGCTGATTGTGATACTTGACTTCATTTGATCCTCCACCGCTTCGCGGACCTCTCTCGGGAGCCCGATAAGTCGGATGTTGTCGGAAGAACGATCACACTGGCGGGGCAAACACCCTGGCCCCACCCCAACTCCGGATCAGCGGCGACGACGGGCAAACACGCCAAGGCCGAGAAGGGCCGTGAGCGCAGTCGCGGGAGCCGGAACGATGGTGAGGGAGAACGCACCCTCGGTGATCGGCAGTGTCGCGATCGAAGCGGTCTCGCCAGGAAGGCACAGGGCGATGAGCGAGTTTGTGAACACCACGTCGATCGACGTCACGAACCCGAAGACCGACATATCGATCGAGCTGAACCCGGACCACTCACCCGCGTTGACGTCGAGGTCGTTGCCGATTTGCGGGAAGAGAGGCGTCGTGTGGAGCGGATCGCCCAAGGTGTTTGCGAGGTTGTTCGCGTCTGTGACGGTGAGCGAACCGCTCACGTCAATCGATGAACCGGTGCCGTAGACCGTGTAGTCGCCGGCGGAACGGAACAGGATTTCAGTGAACGCACCGAAGCCCTGGGCCGTCACCGTGACACGCAGCGTGTCGGTGGTCGTCTGGCTGTAGCCGTTGCTGGCGTTGGCGTCAGCATCGAAGTTGGAGTTGGCGAGGAAGAAGAACGTGTCGCCAACAACATCGGGGCTGCCGAAGAGCCCGTTGTCGCTGCCGCCACCGGTCCAACTGATCACAGAGTTGCCGCCCGCGCCGGCGGTGCTGCTCGCGTTGTTCCAGAACACGAACGCGTTCGCGTTGGAAACGCCAAGTCCGACGGCAAGGCCCGCCACAACGATGAACTTATTCAGCTTCATAGACATTCTCTCTCTCGTTCCCCTGCGGGAAAGGCCTCGTTTTGGAAACTCCCTCGCGGTCACACTTGTCCGGCTGCTCGAACCTTGGAAACGCAGTTGAAACGAGTGGCGGATTGACCCGAAAAAGTTCTCTCCAGACGGCACGTTATCAGATCACCGAACCCAGTGGAAGGGCATTTGTGGCAGATTTCGCCTTTTTTTTGACTCGCCGTTCCTAAGGCTCCGAACTTCATCCGTACGGCATTGTGAATCAAGTACTTATGAACGACTCCCCGACCCGATCAAGATCGAAAAAACCGCCTATTTCCCGCCTGACTTGGGGACAAGCCGCAGAATTCGGTCGTCTTTGGGAGTGTGCATGGCCCGGGTCGAGCGGCCGTCCCGGTTGGAAGTCGAAAAGTAAATCGCGCCTTCCGGTCCCTGCACCACCTCCCGAATCCGCCCAAACTCCTTCGCCAATACTTCTTCCTTGACCACCTGGCGTCCGTCGATCACCAGCCGGTAAATCCCCGGTCGCCGCTCGCGACCCAAGCCGCCCAGGGCGCCGACAAGGTAGTTCCCCCTGAACTCGGGGAACGCGGCCCCCGTGTAGAACATCCCGCTGGCGGGCGCGATCGCCGGCGTCCACTCGCGGATCGGCGTCTCCATCCCCTCCTTGGTCTGCCCGTGGTGAATCCGCGGCCACCCATAGTTCTTGCCCCTTTCCACGATGTTGAGTTCATCGCCATCGCGCCCAATCCCCGGCTCCCCCGATGGGCCGTGCTCGGTCTGGAACATCAGCCCCGTCCCGGGCTGCCAGTCCATACCCTGAGCGTTGCGGTGCCCGAAAGTCCAGATCTCGGGGCGAGCGCCGGTCACCCCGACAAACGGGTTGTCGGCAGGGATCGAACCATCGTCACTGACGCGGAGCGTCTTGCCGCCCAACGACGACATGTCCTGGGCCAGTTCCTTCTCGAACCGCTCACCGGTCGTGATGTACAGCTTCCCATCCGGGCCAAACGCGATCCGGCACCCGGCGTGGTTGATCGACGCCGGAACCCCTTTCAGGATCTCGGTGGGAGCGGTAAACGCCCTGCCGACAAGCTCGAACCGCTCTACCCGCACATCCCCATCGGTGTGCGCGTACGCGATGTAGGCCAGGTGGTTCGCCTCAAACTGGGGGTGCAGGCACATCCCCATGAGGCCAATCTCGCCACGCCCGATCTTGACCTCCGGGACCGTGTACACCGGCTCCTTCTCCAGCACGCCCTTCTCAAAGAGCCGCACCCGGCCCGGGCGCTCGGTGAAGAACATGCGCCCATCGGACGCGAACACGATGGCCCACGGAATCTCTACGTTTTCGACCACCGTTTCCACAACGAACGGAGCGTCGCCTTCTGCCGCGGCCCCCGTGCCGGTCAGTTCAGGCTGCGCGGCAACTACCGGCCCCGCCAAGGCACAGGCCATCAGCATGGAAATGACTTTCATCGAAACCTCCTTGCGCCGGCTTGACACGCCATCTAGACAACGTGACATGCAGGGCTTGACTCGAATCGCACCACGGGTGGTGCGGGTGCTGCTTGAAGTTGGCCCAGACTTTGATTCTTGGACCGCTCACGCCCCGCCACACGGCGGTTCCTGAGCCTGGGACTCTCAGTCCACACCCTGCGCGGCAAGCCACCGTTCCGCATCAAGGGCGGATTGGCACCCCATCCCCGCCGCCGTGACGGCCTGGCGGTACTCGGCATCGGCAACATCGCCCGCGGCAAAGACGCCCGGGATGTTGGTAGCGCTGTGGCGCGCGTGCAGCGCCACATACCCCTTGGCCGTGAGTTCGATGCCGCTGCCGGCGAGGAACTTGGTCGCCGGGGTGTGGCCGATCGCGATAAACAGGCCCTTGACGGCGAGCTGTGAGCGCTCGCCCGTCACCGTGTCCTCGAGCACGACCGCTTCGATTTTCTCACCCCCCACCACGTCGACCACCGCCTTGTTCCAGAGCACTTTGGCGTTGGGGCGGGAAAGATACCTCGCCTGCATGATCTTGCTGGCCCGCAGGCTGTCGCGCCGGTGGATCACGTGGACTGTGGAGGCAAACTTGGTGAGGTACATGGCCTCTTCCATCGCGGTATCCCCGCCCCCCACCACCGCGAGTTCCTGCCCGCGGAAGGCCGGGAGCGCGCCATCGCACACCGCGCACGCCGAGACGCCCCCGCCGCTCACCGCCAGACGCATCTCATTCTCAAGCCCGAGCCAGTTGGCCTGGGCCCCCGTTGCGATGATGACCGACCTGGCCAGCACCACCGGACCATCCGCGCGGTGCAGCCTGAATGGCCGCTGCGAAAAATCACACCGGACTATGTCATCCTCGACAACTGTGGTCTCAAACCGCTCCGCCTGCGCCCGGAACTGATCCATCAACTCGGGGCCCATGACCCCCTTCGGGAAGCCGGGGTAGTTCTCAACCTCGGTCGTGAGCATCAGTTGCCCGCCCGGCAGCACCGGGCCCGGGTCCTGCTTGGGCACCCCGACATAGACCACGGGCTGGAGCTGGGCCCGGGCCGCGTAAATCGCGGCGGTCCAGCCCGCCGGGCCGGAGCCGATGATGACAACTTTGTGAACGATTGGATCAGCCATGGGTGTAGCGCGGCCTCGTGAGAAAGGTGCGGTGCTCCCGACTACTTGAGCGAACCGGTGTCGATCAGGTGCTGACGGTACAGCGACAGCATCGGCGGCCAGAGCAGGTAATCGGCGCCCTCGACCTTGCTCGCGGTGTTCTCGACGCGCCGGGCAAAGTTGCGGGCGTAGTCCGAGCCGCAGGAGTAGAGCACGAACACATCGTTGCGGAGCGTCAGCGTGAAGTTCTGCGTCGTCACCACGTTCATCTCGTGCGGGCTGGGGTCGTCCCGCATGGGCACGAAGTACTCCAGCGGCGGCTCGCGCCCGCGATCCCGGTTGGGGTTGAAGGGGTCGGCGCTAAGGCGCACCAGCCACGCGGGGCGGATGGAGGTAATCGTGGGTGGGAACACCTTGTTCGTGTACCAATACCCCAGCAGGGCCAGCGCGTGCCGCGTGCCAACGCACTCCACCCGGGCGACCTGCCGCTGCGCGAACAGGGTGTCGATGTTCCCGGTGGACTGGGCAATGGCGGCGTACCGGGCCTGGTCGAGCTTGCCAAACTCGGATGGTTCGTTCATCTTCTTATCGATCCACGCCAGCGACCACCGCTGCTCCCAATCGCCGAAGATGGCCGTCCGCCGGTCTCTCGCATCGGCGACCGGCGCCTGGCCCCCGGCCATCAGCCGCCACTGGGCCGTCTCCGAGAAGAGCCGCAGGGGGTGCTGGGTGCTGCCCAGGCGCGACATCGTGGGGGCAAAGGTGGCGTCGTCCACCGTGTCACCGGTGTACACCCGGCGGAGGATCTGGTCCACCGCCATCTGCTCGCCCAGCGGGAATCGCATCCGCTTGAAGTCCAGGTACCCCTCGTCCTCGTCGAGAACCTTGATCTGCGCAAGCAGGCGCGAAGTATCGCACGCCCGCGTGCCGCGCGAATCCGCGAACGCCACATCGCGAACGCGCAGCTGAGCCGCGCTGATGGTCGTCAGCCCCCAACCCACCTCGGCCGAGAAAACGCGGTCGCACATCTGCCGGCCGAAGAAGATCAGGCCGACCAGCGCATCGATCGCGTCGGACGGCTTTCCTTCATTCGCCAGACGCGTGGACTCCACGTGCACCAGGCACGCCATCCTGTCAAGAGCCGGCAAGTACAGGTGCACAGCCGCGGCGAGCGTCGGCGGATCACCCAACTCCGTGTACAGCCTCGCCCGGATCAGGTCAACCGGGACGCCCTGGGTGCCGTAGCCCTGGCCGAACGCGTGAGACACGCGCCAATCGGTCTCTTTCGTGACCTGCGACAGGGCGGCAAGCACCGCCTTCTGATTGTCGCGCTGCACCCAGGCAACCGCCTCGACCCAGCCCGCGGCGTTAGCCGGGAGCATCGCCGCCTGGTCAGGAGTGGCGACCGCTCTGGGGGGCGCATCCATCTTCGCCAGGAGCGGCAGCAGCACCAGGTCGGTCCGCTTGCCGGGTGCGATGTCGGCGTAAGCGCTGTTGACACGGGAGAGGTGTTCATCCTGTGCGAGCGCCGGGAGTGCTGGAATCAGGAACGCGATGAGCAGCGATGCGAAAACCGCAATCGCGCATACGCGGCCGGGCCGGGTGGGGCTGGAAAGCAACAGACGATTGCTCGGAAGGGTCATGGAGCGATGGTAGCAGTTTTCGACCCAGAACGGCTGGGGTGACTTGCCTCGCTTCCCAATAGAAAAACAGCCGCCCCTCTCAGGTGGGGCGGCCGCCAAGGAACGCTTTGGTTCACTATGAGAGGACGAACGCCCGAGGGCTAGCGGAGGGCTCCCTCATCGCAGGTGTCCGAGCCGTCAGTCTCCGCCACACACACCCGGCTCGGCCGCGCCTCATCCGTGCCCACGCCGTTCAGGGACTCACCATCCTGCTTGAAGTACCGGCTGGGCTTCTCGTCGGTCATCCGGGCGTTGAGCTTCGTCAAAGACTCATCGACGATCTGGCGTACTCGTTCGCGGCTGATTCCAACCTCATCGGAAATCTGCTTCAGGGTCAGGGGCTCGCAGCCATCCATTCCGAAGCGAAGCCGCAAAATCCGCGCTTCGCGCTCGTCGATGGTGTCGAGCAGCCGCTTGAGGGTCGCGAGTTCATCAGCACGGAACATGCGCTCATCGGGCGTGCCGGTACGGGTGTCCGCCACGAGTTCGCTAAGGTTGATCAGGTCGCCGGATGAATCCCGGGTGAGTTGCGATGGGGTCTGGAACACCTTGACGGCCCGCCGGATGATCCGGACCTTCTTGAGGGGCAGGTCCATCGCCTTGGCGAGGTCCTGGAGGGATGGGGCGGCGCCCATCTCAGCCTCGAGCCGGCGATACGCGACCTTCCACTTCGCGATCAACTCGACCATGTAGGCCGGGATGTGTACGGGCTGGCAAGCGTTCATCAAGGCCCGCTTGATCGACTGCTTGATCCACCACGAGGCGTACGTGCTGAAGCGGGCGCCCTGGGCGGGGTCGAAGCCTTCGACCGCGCGGAGCAACCCGATGTTGCCCTCTTCGATCAGGTCCGAAAGCGTAAGGCCGCGGTTCGCATAGTTCTTGGCGATGGCCACCACCAGGCGCAAGTTCGCACGGATCATGCGCTCGCGCGATGCCGGGCAGTTGTCATTGATGATTCTCCAGCCCAGATCTCGCTCGTCCTGCGCGGTCAGCAGGGGCGTGCGATTAATCTCCCTCAGATAGATCTGAAGGTCGGACTGAACTTGGCGGCTCCCAGTCATGGGATTGCCGAATGCCGAACCTCTGGCTCGACTCACGTCTCTACCTACCTTCCCGGCGAGAACCGCCGTACCACCCTTGCCGACTGCACAACATCACGCAGGGGCCCGAAGCCCGAAAGGCAGCGTCCCAGTATCCGACAGTTCCCGTCCTGGGGTTTCATCGACTTGGGGGTTTCGGCCCTGAAGGCCATCTCTCTCGCGGACCGTCCCCAGTATGAAAGTGGCACGTCTTGCGCGAAATGCAAGGCACATACGGAAAATCTTTGCGTTTGCCATCAAGTTTCTTCGAGAGCACCCAAATCGACCAGCCGACGTATCATTCATACGGGTTGTGGGGGTTTTTCCCCTCCTTCCCACCCCGGAAACTGGCCGCCAGCAATGAACCGTGATATTTCCAGCCTCTTGACAGACTGGCCCTTCGTCCCCGGGCAGATCAACGCCCGCATGATCGAAGGCGATGATGGTGAACCTAAGGTTCAGGTAAGACTCGACTTAGGCATCGTTCAGATGTTTGCGGACGGTCGGCCCGATGGCGAGCGTCCCCATGGCCATCCCAGCCTCTTGGAGTACTACGAATCCCAGGTTGAGCAGGCAGACGATCCCCTAGCCGGCGAGGGCGGCGGTGAATCAGCAAAGTCCGATAACAAACTGACGCTGAAACCCGATGACTGCCGCGCCCTGCGCGAAGAAGCTGCCCAGTTCTACCAGCGCTTCCTGGCCTTGCTCGTCCTGGAAGACTTTGAGCGGGTCGTGCGTGATACCACCCGGAACCTGCGGGTCTTGGACTTCTGCCAAAAACACGCACAAGCCGATGAAGACAAGGTTGTTTTGGAGCAGTTCCGGCCGTACATCAACATGATGCGTGCCCGGGCCCTTGCAAGCCAAGCCCTCAAGGACAACGAGCCAAAGGCCGCGATCCACGCCATCGATGAAGGCCTCGAAGCCCTGCGCCTGTACTTCTCCGATGCGGGAAAGCCCCAGGCGTTTGACCAGTCCACCGAGGTCGAAATGCTCCGCGGGATGCGCGAATCGCTTATCCCCAAACTGCCCGTCAGCCAGAAGTCAGAGCTCAAACAACGGCTGGCCAAGGCTTTGGAGCAAGAAAACTACGAACTCGCCGCCATCCTCCGCGATGAACTCAAGCAGTTGAAAGACACATACGTGCCGTGAGCCAGCCCGTCAGGTTTGCTCGACCACAGGCTGCCCGCTGCGCCACTTGTTAAGATGGGAAAGCACATCGCGCTCCATCGCCAGCGCGGTCGCCACCTCCTCAACCGTAACCACATCTGCCCCAAGCTGGTGGGCCACGAACTTGCCGCTCAGGAAGTTGGTGCGCGCGGCAATAAAAATGTCAGGAGCCAGCCCACGAATCGCCTGGCAAGCGCGGAGAGTCGCCTCATCGTCCGGAATCGTCAGGATGACGGCGTCCGCGTTCCCAAGTCCGGCCGATTCCAAAACATCCGGGTTGGTCGCATCTCCGTACACCACCGTGCGGCCCAAGACTGCCTGACGCTGCACCGTTCGGGCGTTCAGCTCGATCACCGTGTACGGGATTCCCAGCACGTGGAATCGGTCAGCCAGCGTTCGACCGACAGGGCCGAACCCCGCGATGATGACGTGCCGCTGAACTTGCGTCGATCCATCGGGCGACGCCTCAGCCGGGACTACCTCGCCTTGGTCCTCCGGTCTAGGCGGGGACGCTGCTTCGACCTGGGTCCGTTGAGTTCGCTCGCGCAATGCGGCCGACTTACCGAAGGGGGAAGTCGGGAGCCCGGTAACCCTCGCGGCGAGGTGATGGACAGGGCCCACAAGTAGGGGAGAGATGATCAGGGAAGCGATCACCACAGCGATCGCGTCCCCTTCCTGTCGGTCGGTGACGATTCCCATCGCTCCCCCCGCGGCACCCAGCACGATCAGCGTGAACTCCCCGGCGTTTCCGAGGTACGTGCCCGCGATCAGGGCCGATGGCGCGCTCATCCCGGCCATCCAGGCCGTCGCTGCGATAAGGAGGGTCTTGATGGCGACGACCCCAACCAGGGAAAGGCCGATGATCCACCAATCCTCGACGAGCAGGGATGGCCGGAAGTTCAACCCGACGACCGTGAAGAAAATCGCCATCAGCAGGTCGCGCATCGGAGCCATCTGGCCCGACAGTTGGTAGCGGAAGGGCGTCAGCGCCAGGAGGAGCCCGGCGAGAAACGCCCCCATTTCAGGGCTGAGGCCGACAAGGCCCGTGGTGATCGCGGCTCCCAGCGCGATCGCCGCTGAAACGACCAGGACCAGCTCCCCCGAGCCCACCTTTGATACCTCGTGCAGTAGACGGGGAAGCAGCAGCCGCCCAAGCACGAGCATGGCGGCAACACTTCCCACCGCGATCGCGCCCTTCACCACCAGGTCAACCCACCCCGACGCCTCCGCTCCCGAACCAACGACTTCCGACCCCATCACGGCCGCGCCGGCCCACTGCGCGATGGGTGGAAGGGCGGCCATGACAACCACCGTGAGCAGGTCCTGGACAATGGCGACACCCAGGGTCACCCGTCCGTACGTGGCGCGGGATTCCCGCCGTGCCATCAACGTTCGCACCAGAACAGCGGTTGATGACATGGCCAGGGCCATCGCCAGAACCAACGCCGCCGGTGGCCGCACACCGGCGAAGACAAGCACCCCCCAACCGATGGCGCTGAACAGGGCCGTGCTGACAATGCCGACCGTAACGATGTGGATCATGCCGCGCCGGATACTGGCGATATCCAGGTGCAGGCCGATGCCAAACATGAGCAGGATGATCGCGAGCTGCGAGATCTGCTCAATGGCCTCGGATTCGCCGACCAGCCCGAGCACGTGAGGGCCCACCAACGCGCCGGCGATGAGGTACCCGGGGATCGACTCGAGTTTCAGCCTGCCCAGGATGGTGGCAACCACCGCCGCCGTGGCGAGCAGGACCAGCAACTGGACGGCCACAACAGGCCCGGTTTGAGAGGCGAGCGTACAGCAACTCGAGAGCATCCGGAACTCCGGGATCACGCAAGGAGGGACGGGTTTCAGGACTCCGCATCAGGATACGGGCATCGGCTCTCGCGGACTTGCAGCCCCAGCGGCGCCTCCCCCCGCATCCGGTCGCGTGAGCCGCGCGACCAAGACCGAGAGAAGCGTCAGGTCGGCGGGGGTCATGCCCTCCAACCGGCCGGCCTGTCCAAACGTGCGGGGACGGAACTTGGCCAACGCCTGACGCGCTTCGGCCCGCAGGTGCGGCAGCGAGCGGTAGTCGATCACTTCCGGGAGCCTGCGGTGCTCCAGTTCAGCCTGCCGCTTGATTTCGGCGTGCTGGCGAACCAGGTACGGCTCGTAGCGACGATCCGCAAAGACGGTCTCCCAGACACTTTCTGTGATCGTCGCCAAACTGGCCGCAAAGCCGCCTTGCCCCAGCGCCCGTTTCAGGTCCATCAACTCTAACGTCGATCCGCGAATAATCTGTGAGAGTTGCTGGCCGTTGATCCTTGACGCATCGATGGCCGCGCTCAGTTGCGCGGCCTGCGCGCGCCGCTCCGCAAAAACCTGCCTTCTCCGTTCGCCGCGCGAACTTGAATCGAGCAGGCCCAGTTGCACTGCGAGCGGAGTCAAGCGATCGGGGGCATTATCGGCCCGCAGCAGCAGCCGATGCTCAGCCCTGCTGGTAAACATGCGATAAGGCTCGACGGGGGTCTTGGTGACCAGGTCGTCCATCAGCACACCGATGTACGCCTGATCGCGCCCAAGGATGAACTCGGGGCGGCCCAGCGCTCTGTGGGCGGCGTTGATCCCGGCGACCAGACCCTGAGCCGCGGCTTCTTCGTACCCGCTGGTCCCATTGATCTGGCCCGCCAGGAACAGGCCCTCGACAAGCCGGGTGTGGCCCGTGGCGTGGATCTGGTGCGGGCGGACCATGTCATACTCGACGGCGTAGCCGTAGCGGTAGATGTGGGCCTTCTCGCAGCCGGGCATGAGGCGGACAATCTGATCCTGCACATCGGCAGGAAGGCTGGTGGATATCCCATTGCAGTAGACCCAGTCGTCTCGGAGGCTCTCGGGCTCGAGGAACACGCCGTGCGAGTCGCGCTCCGCGAAGCGGACGACCTTGTCCTCGATGCTGGGGCAGTAGCGCGGTCCGATGGATGCGATCTGCCCGGAGAACATAGGGGCGCGATGGATGTTGGCGCGGATCAGATCGTTGATGGCCGCCGTGGTTGAGGTCTGACGACATCCAATCTGCTGGAGCGATGGGAACGAGGCCGCCCGGTCCGTGAGGTCGCTGAACGGTGTCGGAGCCTCATCACCAAGCTGTTCGGGCAGCGCATCCCAATCGATGGTGCTCTTCTTGAGCCGGGGCGGAGTGCCCGTCTTGAGTCGCCCCAGTTCAAAGCCCAACTCGCGCAGCGCGCCAGAAATGCCGATAGCGGCCGACTCGCCGAATCGTCCACCCTGAGTCTTGCTCTCACCAGTGTGCATCAGCCCGCGCATGAACGTACCGGTCGTCAGAACGATCGCCGGTGTCCTCAAGAGCGCCCCGGGCACACGCTCGGGCGAAGGCCCCGTTCCGCCCCCTCCCGCATCCGCCTCCACCTCCCGAACCTCAACCCCAACCGCCCGACCCTGTTCCACCACAAGCCGCACCACACTCCCCGCGACCACCTCAATCTCGGAGCGCGAGCCGATCAACGCCTGCACAGCCTCCGCATACGCATGCTTATCACACTGCGCCCGCGGCCCGTGCACCGCAGCGCCTTTGCTGGTGTTGAGCATGCGGAACTGGATACCGGTGGCGTCTGTCGCCAAACCCATCAGCCCACCCAATGCATCCACTTCGCGGACCAACTGCCCCTTCGCAAGCCCGCCGATGGCGGGGTTGCAGGACATGACTCCGATCTTGCTTGGATCAAGGGTGACCAGCGCAACCGTACCGACACCCGGCAGCAGGTTGGCCGCGGCCCACGCGGCCTCCACCCCGGCGTGGCCGCCGCCGATCACAATGACTTGAAACGTACGGGCCGTCACGCCGGGAGTGTAGGAGAACTGCGCGCGGCGCCCGACGTTCCGCGTCGGGTGCCGTTCGCAGCACAAACTACCTCAGCAATCGCCCCCGCCCAGGACGCGGAAGAAGGCCTCGATATCCAGGTCGGTCCCGGTATCTCCATCGCCGTCAAAGTCGGCGCTGCCGCAGGTGGCGCAGCAGTTGCCACCCAGGCAGGCGAAGAAGGCTTCGATATCCAGGTCCGTGCCGATGTCACCATCACCGTCAAAGTCGGCGCTCCCGCAACGCGGGATGAGCTCGAACTGCCGCATCATCTCGTGGTCCTCGTGCTCCAGGATGTGGCAGTGGTAGGGGAAGATGCCGGGAGTGCCCTCGAACCGCGTGATGACGCGCGTGATCTGCCCCGGGGTAGCCTGAACGGTGTCTTTCCAGCCGCGCTCTTCGGGGTTGGGCGGGAAGACCGGGCCGATGGGAAGGCCGGTGGCGGAGTCAAAGGCCTGGCGATCCAGGACCTGGAAGGCCACCAGGTGCATGTGCATCGGGTGGATTATGCCGCTGCGGTTGCGCCACGCCCAGACCTCGATATCGCCGACCCGCGGCCGCTCCGTGATCTCTTCCCACGTCAGCCCATCGATGGTCCACATGCCATCGGTGTGCGATGGGCAGTGAATGTCCGGCATCTTGCGGAGTTCCTGGGTCCGCTCGATCACCGCATCGGCCTCTAGCATGAAGTCGATGTCCACGAGGGAACTGGGAATGGTCGGGTTGCTGCCGGCCTGGCCCTGCACTATGAACTTCATGACATTGGGCAGCACACCCACCCCGGGCGTTCCCGGGAAAGGAGAGGGCGCGCTGTTGGTGAGCACGATCTCGGTCCCCGCGGGGTAACCGGAGAAGTCCACGATCCAGTCCGACCGCTCGCCCGGCGTGAGCGTGATGGATGTGACCGTGATGGGGGCCTCCAGCAGGCCGGTATCGCTCCCGATGATCTGGAAAGAGGCGCCGTTCGAAAGCGCAAGCGTGAGCGTTCGCGAGTTGCACCCTTCCACAACGCGGAAGCGATACTTGCCCTGCTTGACGTTCATGTACGGCATCACCTTGCCGTTGACGACCATGAAGTCCCCGAAGAAGTGGTCGTGCCACATATCGTGGTACATCAGCGATCCGTCGGGGCTGAACGAACGGTCCTGGATGACCAATGGCACTTCCTGATCCCCCGCCGGCAGCCCGAGCGACTCTTCCGTGCTATCGCGGAGCAGATACCCGCCCGCCAAGCCCATGTACACGTTGAGGCGAGTGATGCCCAAGGCGTGGTCGTGGTACCAGATCAGTGAAGCAGGCTGAGTATTTGGGTAGTGGTAGAGCGGCGCCTGCTGGCCCGGCGGGAAGTAGAACTCCGGATACCCATCGCTCTCCTGGGTCACAGCGCCCCCGTGCAGGTGCGTGACGATGGATGCAAAGTTGGTCATCACGTCCGGGCCGTGGAGGCAGGTATCCACGGGGAGCACGTGGCTCGTGCGGTACAGGCCGGTGTCGATATCCCGCAGTTCGTTCATCCAGGTGACGGTCACGGGCATGCCCTGCCGAGCGACGATCGTGGGACCGGGCCAGGATGCTTCGTACCCCCAGACGCGGGTTGGCGGCAGGTCGCGGTGGACCTGGTGCATGAACTCCATCGCGGCCATCTCGTAGTGGGCTGCGCCCCCAACCTGCCCGGTCACCGGCTGCGCTACCGGCGGGATCGGCATCGCATCGACAAACGGCTCAAGGATCAACGGACAGTTCGCATTCGCGCACAGGGTCCCATTGCCCAGGTAGCTGCCGCCCTGCGAAGCGCACTGCGTCTGCGTGACGGTCACGCACGATGCATTATTCAAGCAGCACGCCCCCGTGGGCTGCGGGCAGGGGTTGGGAGAGCACACGGTGCCATCCCCGCTGTAGGACCCCCCCGCGTTCGCGCACTGAGCGGCGGTCAGAACGCTGCACGATCCATCGGTAAGGCAGCACGCTCCCGTTGACGAGGGCAGCGTATAGGTGACGCTGAGCGTCGGCCGGTTTGCGGGCGTCGCGGATTCACTGGAGTCAAATCGCCGCTGGGACCGCGCCACCGCCTCATTCCCAATAACCGCCCAGCCAAAGTTAGTCGCGGGGGAGCCGAGCCACCCCTGCACATCTGCGACCAAGCCAGCGCCGCTCCACTCGTAGGTCTGGCCGGTCGTGATGCCGACCAACGTGGAAGCGCTGGCGCCGGCGGTGAACTCTCCCCCCGGGACCGACCACAGCGTTGTGTTGTAGAGCCGGTGGATCCAGGTCGCATCTCCGGTGGTAGAGTTGGCGCCGGCGGTCTCGTTGCCGTTGGCGTCGGAAGTACCTTCGCCCCACGAGGCGAGTGCCCGGTGCAGCGAGACGGTGTGCGAGGCGGTCGCCTGCGTGTAACCGAGGAACAGGCGCAGCTCAACCTCAGTGATGATCGCGTTGGAGGGAAGCCCGGTGACGTTAAAGGCCAGCAGGGCTCGCCGCCGCAGCACGGGATTGTCACTGGCCCCGGCAAAGAAGCCCTGACCAGATCCATTGCTCAGCGCCCCGGTAACGCTTTCAAACATGGTGTTGTCGATGGTGGCAACGAAGTTGACGGTGGTCGTCGGCGTGCACGGGTTGGGCGTGCAGGTCGTGAAGTTGCCCTGGTACAAACCACCCAGGGCGTCGCACTGCGCCTGGGTCACGACCGTGCACACCGCCCCGGCGGTGCAGCAGGCGCCCGTGGGCTGCGGACAAGGGTTGGGGACGCACGCGGAGCCATTGCCCTGGTAGGTGCCGCCCTGCAGGCCGCAGTCGAAGGCGGTGACGATATAGCAAGTCCCGTTTGCAGCGCAGCACGCGCCCGTGGGGGACACGGGTGGGGTGTAGGTCACGGTGATGGTGGGCCGGTCCACCGCACTCGCTGCTTCGCCGCTGAAGAATCGGCGCGCTGTGAAGCCCTGGGTTTCATCCACCGCTTTGACCAGCCAGCCGAAGTTGGTGGCGGGGGCGTTGACCCATCCCGCCACATCCGAGGCGAGGCCGGCGCCGGTCCATGTGTAGGTCGTGTTCTGCGTGCCCACCGAGGCGGTAGCGCTGGCCGCAGCGGCGAAGTCGCCACCCTGAGTCGCCCAGGTGACGGAGGGGTAGAAGCGATGCAGCCACGTGGCGTCACCGCTCGTTGCCACTGCCCCGCGCCCTTCCTGATTCGTGGCGATCGACGTTCCTTCGCCCCAGTCGGCCAGGGCGCGATAGAAGCCGATGCTGGTCGTCCCGGTGCGGGCGCGGTTCAGCGTGAGGTTCACGGAAACCGAACTGACGGTGGAACCCGGGGGAACCGCCGAGAAGTCAAACCAAATGAGGGCGCGCCGCTTGCCGGGCTGGTCCGTAACGCCCGCGAAGATGTCCGGCCCAAGCGCGTTGCTGACATCTCCCTGAGCATCCTCATACAGCGTGTTGTCCCGCACGGCAGTAAGGGTGACCGTATCGGCGAACGTCATGCTGGCGCAGCCCAAGCACGCAACAACAAACAAGAGGTGGGTGGATCGCATGGCGGACCTCCTTCCACCGATAAACATCGCAGGCCATTCCCACGCTTCAATGGGGAAACTGCCCTGATATCGACCGCGCCATCCGCCCAAGGGTGCCGCCGCGAGCACGACCCCATCGCAACGGCCACAAGCGCACGCCCGGGCACCGCATACCCACCGCCGATAACGATTGGTGAGGGCCGCACCACGGAACAGCCACCGAGCACCGGCTCAGTGCGCGTTGCGGTGCATGAAGCCCCGGAACATCGTCAGCCACAGGATCTTGAGGTCAAACCCCAGCGACCAGTGCTTTATGTAGAACAGGTCGTGCTGAAGCCGCTTCTTGATGCTGGTATCGCCCCGCAGCCCGTTGACCTGCGCCCACCCCGTGATGCCGGCCTTCACGTGCTGACGGAGCATGTAGCCGCGCCAGTCTTCGCGGTAGCGCTGGATCAGTTCGGGCCGCTCGGGGCGCGGGCCCACCAGGCTCATGTCGCCCAGCAGTACGTTGAGCAACTGCGGGAGCTCGTCCAAGCTGGTCCGGCGGAGCCACCTCCCCACGGGCGTTATCCGTGGATCGTGCCGGCGCGTCAGCCCGGCGGGGGCGTTGAGCTCATCCTCGGCATGATACATCGTACGGAACTTGTAAATGTTAAAAGTCTCGCCGCCCAGGCTCACACGCCGCTGCTGAAAGATCACCGGACCGGGGCTGCTCAGCCGCACGACCGCGGCGATTACGAACATAACCGGGCCAAAGACCATGAGGCCGGCCGCCGCGCCCAAAACGTCCAGTATCCGCTTGAAGACGCCGCCCACGCCCTCCATCGGGCTTTCGCGCACGCTCAGGATCGGCATCCCCTCCAGCACACCTACCGACATCGTGTGCGGCATGTACCGGGGGTGAACATCGGGGATGATCCGAACGTTAATCGCGAAGCGCTCCAGCCGCTTGAGGATCCCCGGCAGCGACGCGGAACTCGAAGTTGGAATCGCCAGGTACACCGCGTCGGGCGGCTGGCGCTCCAGGATCGACTCAAGCTCCGCCAACCCCCCCACCACTGGCCGGTTGACGCACTGGCCGGGGCCACTGTTCTGGTCGTGGTGAGAGATGAAGTACGCAACGTTGATGCCGGTCCATGAGTTGCGGTCCAGTGTCCGGCAGGCGATGCGCCCCAGCCGGCCGACCCCGATGACCGCCACGTGCCGCTGGTTCCAGCCGCGCTGGCGGATCGCCCGCAGCACCCAGCGGCACGCCAGCCGATGAAGTCCGAGCAGGTTTGGAAGAATCACGACAAGGCTGCCGAGTTGGATGTGCCCGGCGTCCAGCATCATCCCGGAAACTTCCACGTGCTTGCCGGTCTGCATCCAACCGCCGACAGACTCGGTCCCCAAGGCCCAGACCAGGACAATCAACGCGACGATGGCGCTGAGCGAGGCACGGATCACCTGGCCATGCTCGGCCAGCATTCCCCGGTCCCGCCGCGGGCGGTACAGCCCGAACCCCAGCATGGCGTACAGCGTGATTGGAACAATGATGAGCGCCATCGGCTCGTGCAGCCACTTCTGCGTCCAGAACGACCACGTGTCGCCCCACGCAAACTGGGGCCAGGACCGCTCGATGACCAGCCGCCGAACCGCCCACGCGGCGTACGCGGCCGCGGCGATCACCACGCCGTCCGCACAGCCCAAGAGCACGACAAACATCTGATGCTTTTGTTTGAGCACTGCGTGTGCCTTCAACCAGCGGACCGACTTCCATGCCCCCGTCCAAGGTGCCCACTGTTGCCTTGCCGGGCGGCCTTGTCAATGCGGTAAGTTTCCTTGGTACCCAAACAACGGCCTGCTACGAAGAATGAGCCGAGCCCGGTCCCATGCGCACCGAGGGGAATCGCTCCGTCATCCGGCGAAGATTCTCCCGCTCATCTTCCGAGAGTTCCTTACCGGGCGGCGGAACGATCCTCGTTACGGCGAACAGGTCACCCTGCCGACCCTGTGCATCCTGCACACCCTTGGCGCGGAGGCGGAGTTTTCTTCCGCTGGGAGTCCCCGGGGGCACCTGCACTTCGAGCGAGGCACCGTCCAGTGTCGGCACGGCGACCACGGCGCCCAGCGTGGCCTCGGCAATCGTCAGCGCCAGGTCCAGGTACACATCAAGCCCCTTGCCGGTTTCGTGGTGCTCGCCGCGCCGGAAGATCGCGTGCGCATCAATCCGAACGGTCAGGATGAGGTCCCTGGGCGAGCCGCGCGGACCACCGCCGCCGCCCCGCACCCGGAGTTGCGCCCCGTCCTCGATGCCGGGTGGGATGGTGACCTCCAGCGTGCGGATTCTGTCGCCCTCCGCAACCCGCAGGCTCTCAACGCCGCCACGGGCCGCGACCATGAAGGGGACTCGCACTTCCGAAACAGCATCGGCCTGGCGCTGCGGGGCCTCGGGCTGCGGGCGGCGTGGCCGACCTCCCGCCCGGGTCCGCCCGGCCTTGCCCGTGAAGGCGCCGGGATCAGCGCCACCCGTACCGCCGAACATAGCCTCGAAGATGGAGCCGATGTCCTCGGCGTCCACATCCATGCCGCTGACATTAAAGCCCCCCGGTCCCGCCCGTCCGCCCACGTTGCCCCAGGTGTAGTGGGCACCGGTGCCTGGGCGCGCCTGGGCGCGCCCGGCCTGGGCCGCGCTCGCGCCGGTCTCGAACGCGGCAGCGCCGAACTGGTCGTAGAGTTTTCTCTTGCTCTCATCGGAGAGCACCTCGTACGCGTGCTGGACCTCGGTGAACTTCTTCTGGGCCTCGGGGGCCTTGTTGACATCGGGGTGATACTTGCGGGCAAGCTTGCGATACGCGGCCTTGATCTCCTCGTCGCTCGCGCCCTTGGAAACCCCCAGCAACTCGTAGTAATCCTGTTGCGAACTCATTGTGGAAAAGTGTAGACCCCGCGAGGATGAGATCAGCACGCATTGAAAGGGTAAAGGGGCCGGAGACAAGGGCGTGTTGCCGCCGTCTCCGACCCCCTTTGACTTACAACTCTAGAGCGGAGCAGTCCTACTTGGGAGGGGGCGTCTCATGCCCGTGGCCTTCGTGCGCCTTGTCCTCGGCGGCCTTGGCGGCTTCCTTTTCTTTCGCGAGTCGTTCCTTCTCCGCAATCTGCGCCGCCATCTGCGGATCAACGGCCGGCTGCTCGCCCTGTGGCGGGGCGGGTGGGGCGACCGGCTCCGGCGGCGGGGGCGGCGGCTCGATGCTGTGCACGGTGATATCAAAGATCAGTGTCGCGTTGGGCGCGATCTTGGCCCTCGGGTTGCCACGCTCGCCGTAGGCCAGCGGCCCCGGGATCACCAGGCGGCGCACCATGCCCTTCTGCGCATTCGCCATCGCCCGGTTCCACCCCTCAATGAGCGGCTGACCGACCGAGTACTTGAACGGCTGACCCCTCTCAAACGAGGAGTCGAACATGTTGCCATCCTCGGTGAAGCCGGCGTAGTCCACGGTCATCATCTCGCCGGCCTTGGCCACCTCGCCCTCGAACTTGGTGCTGTAGTCGATCACGACCACCCCGCCCTCCAGCCGCGTGACCTTGACCGAAGGCTCGAACTTGGTAAAGGCAAACTCCTTGCCCTTGGCCGGACCCCAGACGATCTTGCCGTCAGCGCCCAGACCGCGATCAGCGGTCTTCAGCGTGTCCCCGGCAACGCTGATGTCGCTCGTCATCTCAAGCGCCCCGCCGGTCGCGGTCGGGTATGGGTGGAGCGTCGTGCCGGTAAACCCGCCCGCGGATGGGTTCAGCACGATGTCGAGCGTCGCCACCAGGTCGCCCATCTTGAGTTCCGGGAACAACTCGGGTGCAAGCCACATCCCATACAAACTCTCCATGCGTCCATTCCGACGGCGCAGTTCATAGGTCTTGAGTCGCACCTTGCCACCCGCGCGGTGCAACTGCCAGATAGCCTGCCGGTACGGGCGGTTCAGCGCGTCGGTGTGCGCCACTTCGGAATACAGCGCGTTGGGCACATCCGCGAGCACCACAGGGACGATGCTCATCACCACATCGGTCGTCGCATCCGCGGCGCCGTCGGTGGGAATCGGAGCGTTGCTCTTCCACGACCCCGTCAGCGACTGCGCGACCTTCTCCATCTCCGGGTCCGACCACACGGGCGCGGGCTTGACAACCGGCGCCGGGGGAGGCGGCGGGGCCGGCGGCGCGATCGGCTGCGCCGTTGGCTGTGCGGTGGGCTGCGCTGCGGGCGCGGCAGCCTTTTCAGCGGGCTGGAGTGCGAAGGCGGGCACGACGTGTAGGACGCCGGCCGCCACGACGAGAGCAAGTGCTTTGTACACCATGATCGTAAAGTCCATCCATATGATGCAGCCGGCGGCGACGCCGCCGCGGGCTGGCACCAGGTCTTCGTTATCCCAGTTCGGGGAACAGTTTGCGGACCGTCCCAACCAAGTCCTTGACGTGGCTCACCGACTCGTTCATCAACTTTTGCTCATCGGGGGTGAGCTTGAATGTCACGACCCTCTCAACACCCTTGGCCCCCAGCAGCGCGGGGACGCCGACAAAGTACCCCTGCCCCTTCTGGCCCGGAGCGATCCCGAACTCATCCTCGCAATACGCCGCGCTCGCGATGATCCGCTTCTTGTCCTTCACGATCGCCTCAACCATCTGGATCGTACCGCTCGCGGGGGCGTAGTAGGCGCTCGTCCCCATCAACTTTACGATCTCTCCGCCGCCGACCTTGGCCCGCTCGACGCAGGCGCTGATCTTCTCCGCCGGCAGGAGATCAGTGATCGGGATGCCACTCACGCTGGTCAGGCGTGCCAACGGGACCATGTCGTCCCCGTGGCCGCCCAGCAGCAGCGCCGAAATGTCCTCGACCGAGATGCCCAACTCCAGCGCCAGGAAGTGCCGGTACCGGGCGACATCCAACGCCCCCGCCTGCCCCATCACGCGCGCCGTCGGGAACCCCGTGACCTTCCACGCCGTGTACACCATCGCATCCAGCGGGTTGCTCACAACAATCACGATCGACTCACGCGCAAACTCGCGCACCTTCTCCGACACGTCCTTCACGATCTTGACGTTGGTCTGGATCAGGTCGTCGCGGCTCATGCCCGGCTTGCGAGGCAGGCCGGCGGTGATGACCACAACATCGCTCCCGGCGATGTCCTTGTAATCGCTGGTCCCGGTGATGCGGCTGTCAAACCGCTCGATCGGCCCCGAACACGCCAAGTCCAGGGCCTTTCCCTGGGCAACGCCCACCCGCTCGGGAATGTCGAGCAGCACAATGTCGCCCAGTTCCTTAGCCGCGGCCCAGTGGGCACAGGTCGCCCCGACGTTTCCCGCCCCGATGATGCTGATTTTCGCCCGCCGCGTTGCCATGCCGTATGTTCCCGGTTTGAAGTGCGCTCTGACGTGAGAGCGATGGTAGCCGGGGCGCGCCGGGGGCTTCCAGCCGCGCCTTCAAAGCGTCTTTTCGCCCGGACGAGGGCCGGGCGAGCCTCACGAACAGCCTCGTCGACGCCCCCCGGGGGGTCCCCCGGCGACCAAGTGCCTGAAGGCGTCGCCTCGTACACCGATCAGCACCTCAGCCCGGTCGCGTGCCAGGGAACGCTCTCCAGGCGGCGGCAGGTCTACCTCCCGCGGAGCGTGCATCACCGACTGGAGCCCGGTCAACGCCGGGACATCGCTGCGATGCTCTCGACCGCCGCCCGCGAACAAAAATCATCGTGGAAGCGCTGAAGGGCGGCGTTTGGTCCGACTCTACACTGACCCAATGGAACTCTCCCCCGCGCAGCTCTCCCAACCCGAGCGCTACAAGCTGCTGATCGGCGGGATCGTGCCGCGCCCGATTGCCTTTGTCTCAACGATGTCGCCGCAAGGAAATCACAACCTGGCGCCATTTTCTTTCTTCGCGGGCGTCGGCTCCAACCCCATGACGCTGCTCTTCTGTCCCGCCAACAAGCCCGACGGCACGGAAAAAGACAGCCTTCGGAATGCCAAGCCCGCCGCCGAAGGCGGAGTGGGCGAGTTTGTTGTTAACGCCGCCGTGGATTCCTATGCCCGGCAGGTTGCGGGCGCGGCCGAACCGCTGCCGCCCGAAGAATCCGAGTTTGAGTTTGTGGGCCTGACGCCGGTGCCCTGCCGCGTCGTGCGGCCGGCGCGGGTGTTGGAGTCACCGATCTCGTTTGAGTGCCGGACGCTCCAGGTGGTTCGCACGAACCCCCGGGCGCCGGCGGGGGGCAACATCGTCATCGGCGAGGTCATGCACATCTGGGTGCGCGACGACCTGATCAACGAGCGGCTGCACATCGACCCCGCCAGGCTGGACGCCATCGGGCGCATGGGCGGGCTGGGGTATTGCCGAACCCGCGACCGCTTTGAACTGCCGATGGGGCGCGAGGCCCTCAAGAAAAAATAACCCCCGGAGGGTGGATCTCCGAGGGTCGGGGAGGTGCACGCCGGGCGGACGGCGTTGGTCGGTGCCGCCCAGCCTGCATGAATGCGGACTGGTACTACATGTAACCGTGAAGATGAACTTTCAAAAGCGATACCTCCCTCTTCCCGTGAAGAAATCGAACAAAGAAGGCTGGCGACAAGGCGGCGTGGTCCAATAACCGCTGGGCCGCTCCGGCTTCGTGACCCGCAAGGACCTCCTTGGCGTGACCGCCGCTCGCCGGTTTGGCGGGCGGAGCACCACTCACTTGTGCTCGGGACTCCTCTCCTTCAGGTGGTCCTGCAGGTGGCTCCCGGTACTCGCCGTATGGTCCCGCGTAGGTCAGGGCTTTGAGCAGGGTCGATCCTCGAACCACTGCCCCGGCGCAATATCCCTTCGCAAGCCGGCCCTTCCCTCCGAAGCAACTGTCGCGGCATGGATCAGCCGCCTCATCGCACAGCCTTCTTTATCCGATCACTTCATCCACACTTGGTTTCAACGACCTGGTTTCGCTCCCGGCCCAGTGCTCCGGTGTTTCGAGCGGCCTGCGCCGCCCCCACTTCCCGGCGGCGCGATGACCACCGCCCCGGCTCATGGCGCTTCTCAACTGCACCCCATGCTGTTCCCGCAGTTCATGCACTTGTAGCACGTCCCGCTGCGGACCGTGATCGTGCCGCAGACATCGCACCCGGGGGCATCGCTCACGCTCTCCATCGCGAGCGAAAGGGTGAACGTGCTCGATGCGCTGATCTCCATCCCGGTCAACGACTGACCCACACCCCCCACACCACTCCCGCCGTCCCCACTGTCCAACGGGGTTTGACCCTTCTGGGTGGGCTTGCGCACGGGGGCCTTGCCCTCGATCTCGCGCGAAGCCGGGCGTGGTTCGTTCTTGCTGAACGCGGTGGGAATCCCTCGGTCGGACTCTTTCCAAAGTTGTTCCTCCTGCGCGGACGGCTTGGAAGCGGCGCGGTTGGGGGAGTTGGCCTCGCGGTACCCGGGGATGAACTGCATGCCCATCCACCGGAAGATGTAATCGACCAGGCTCTTGGCGAAGGGGATGTCGGAGTTCTCGGTCATTCCCGCGGGCTCGAAGCGCTGGTGGCTGAACTTGCTGACCAGGCTGGAGACGGGCACACCGTACTGCAGCGAGACGCTGGTGGCGGTGCCCAGGGAATCCATGAGCCCGCCGATGGTGGAGCCTTCCTTGCTCATGGTGATGAAGAGTTCGCCGGGCTGACCATCCTCGTAGAGCCCGACGGTCAGGTAACCCTCATGGCCGGCGACGTTGAACTTGTGCGTGAGCGAGCGGCGGGTGTCCGAAAGCCGACGGCGCATCGGACGGGCCTCCGGCTGGGTGTGTGGGGAGTGCTGGGGCTGGTCCAGAGCCGCTGCAGCCACGGCCACAGGTGTGTGTGCGTCCGCCTTCTTTGACTTGGCATCTTCACCGTGAGCCTCCTTCTTGGCCTCATCGGCCGTTGCAGAGAGCGGTTGGCTTTGCTTGCACCCATCGCGGTAGAGCGCGTTGGCCTTGAGGCCCAGTTCCCACGACATCCGGTAGCAGTCCTTGATGTCCTGCTCGGTTGCGTCGTTGGGCAGGTTGATGGTCTTGCTGATGGCACCGCTGACAAACGGCTGGCACGCGGCCATCATGCGGATGTGGCCCTGGGGCGCGATAAACCGCAGCCCCAGGCGCCCGCACTTGTTGGCGCAGTCGAAGACGGGCAGGTGCTCGGCCTTGAGGTGCGGAGCCCCCTCGATGGTCGAGGCACCGCAAATGGAGGTGTTCAGGTCGTCAACCTGCCTGTCGGAGAGCCCCAACGCGCGGAGGAGGTTGAACGAGCCGTCCTTCCTGGCGGCTTGCGGGTCGATGCCACAGGCACGCAGCGCTTCCGGCGATGTGCTCCACGCCGAGAACGCGAACGAGAGTTCAAACACACCGGGGAGCGAATCGGTGATCGGCTTGAGATCGGCGTCCGAGAGGCCCTTACTGCGGAGCCACGCCCCGACCGTTTCGCCCGGGCGGGCGCCCTTGACGCCCTGCGGAAGCGGCGTGTCCAGCGTGAGAGTACCCAGGATGTAGGTCATGATGTCCTTGACCTGGACATCGCTGTACCGCAGGGCCCTGAGGGCCGGGCGGACCGACTCGTTGGCGATCTTGAAGTAACCGCCGCCCGCGAGCTTCTTGAACTTGACCAGGGCAAAGTCGGGCTCGACGCCGGTGGTGTCGCAGTCCATCAGCAGACCGATGGTGCCGGTGGGGGCGATGACCGTCGTCTGGGCGTTGCGGAAGCCGTGGCGTTCGCCCAGTATCAAAGCCTCATCCCACGCCGCGGCTGAGTGCTCGAGCATCGCTCTGGCGTTGGTGATCGCCACCCGGCCGCTCTTCATGAGGGCGTGGTCGATGGGGACGGGGGAGATGCGGAGCTTTTCGTACTTCTTGCTGGCGCGGGCCTCGCCGTGGGCCGCGTGCCGGTGGTTGCGGATGACGCGGAGCATGTTGTCGCGGTCGGCCGCGAAACCGGGGAAAGGGCCCTGCTCGGCGGCCATCATCGCGGACATGCGGTAACTGCGGCCCGTGAGAATCGCGGAGAGGCAGGCGCAGATGGCCCGGCCCTCATCGCTGTCGTAGGGGATGCCCGCCTGCATGAGCATGGCGCCCAGGTTGGCAAAGCCCAGGCCCAGCGTCCGGTACTTGTACGAAAGTTCGGCAATTTCGCGGCTGGGGAATGCGGCCATCAGCACGCTGATCTCCAGCACGGTGGTCCACAGGTCCACGCCGTGCTCATACCGCTCAACATCAAACGTCCGCGTCTGGCTGTCGTAGAACTTCAGCACGTTGAGCGAAGCGAGGTTGCAGGCGGTGTTGTCGAGGAACATGTACTCGGAGCACGGGTTGCTGGCGTTGATCCGCCCGCCGGATGGGCACGTGTGCCAGGCGTTGATGGTGCTGTCAAACTGCACCCCAGGGTCGGCGCACCGCCACGCGGCATAGCCAATGTCATCCCACAGTCTGCCCGGTTTGTACGCCTTGGCCAACTTGCCGCTGGTGCGGAAGCGGGTCTCCCATTCGGCGTTCTTGTCGAGGCAATCGAAGAACGAGTCGGGGATGCGCACGGAGTTGTTGCTATTCTGCCCGCTGACGGTGAGGTAGGCCTCGCCGTTGAAGTCGTAGTCGAGCTTGAGGTTGAGGCGGTCGCAGAGCTGCGCGATGCTCTCATCGTGCTTCTTGAGGACCTTCAGGCCCTCGACCATCGCCTGGACCTTGATCTCTTCGCGGACCTTCCAGTTGATGAAGTCGTCGATGTCGGGGTGGTCCATATCCAGGCAGACCATCTTGGCGGCCCGGCGCGTCGTGCCCCCGCTCTTGATCGCGCTGGCGGCGCGATCGCCGATCTTGAGCCAGCTCATCAATCCGCTGGAGCGCCCGCCGCCGCTGAGCTTCTCTTCCGCCGCCCGCAGGTTGCTGAAGTTGGTCCCTGTCCCCGAGCCATACTTGAACAGTCGCGCCTCGCGGACCCACAGGTCCATGATGCCGCCCTCGTTCACCAGGTCGTCGGAGACCGATTGAATAAAGCAGGCGTGCGGCTGGGGGTGGGTGTACGCATCATCCGCGAGCGTGGGCTCGCCGCGCTTGGGGTCGACGATCCAGTGCCCCTGGGCCGGGCCGGTGATGCCGTACGCGAAGTTCAGCCCCGTGTTAAACCACTGCGGGCTGTTGGGGGCGCACATCTGGTGCACCATCATGTAGGCGAGTTCATCGTAAAACGCCTGTGCATCCGCGGCGGAATCAAAGTACCCGTGCTTCTCGCCCCAGAAGCGCCAGCAGCCGGCGAGGCGGTGGATCACTTCGCGGGCCGACTTCTCGCTGCGCGTGATGGGCTTGCCGTGGTCGTCGACCTTTACCTTGCCGGACTCATCAAGCACGGGGATGCCCGCCTTGCGGAAGTACTTGCTCACCATGATGTCGGTGGCGAGTTGGCTCCACGTCTCGGGGACCTCGGCGTCCTTCATCTCAAAGACGATGGAGCCGTCGGGGTTGGCGATCTTGCTGGAGCGCTGCACCCACTTCACGGAGGCGAAAGGGTCGGAGCCGGTCGTCGTAAACTTGCGAGCGATCTTCATAGGAATACCATCCACAACGCGGGGCCACCCCGCTCGTGCGTCTTAGTCAACCCTGGGCAATGTCAACCCGCCCTGATCCTGATACTTCCCGCCCTTGTCCGCGTAACTCTTCTCGCACACCTCATCCGCCTTCAGGAAGATGAGCTGCGCGATGCCCTCGTTGGCGTACACCCGCGCGGGTAGGGGCGTGGTGTTGCTGATCTCCAGCGTCACCTTGCCGCGCCACTCCGGCTCCAGCGGGGTCACGTTCACGATCAGCCCGCAGCGTGCGTAGGTGCTCTTGCCGACACAGATGGCCAGCACATCGCGCGGGATCTCCAGCGTCTCCACCGTTTCGCACAGCGCGAAGGAGTGCGGGGGGATCACGATGTGATCCGTCCCCATCTTCGCGGTGTCGATTTCCACCATCAGGTCGTCGGTGAACTTCTTGGGGTCCACCACCGTGATGCCGCCGGTGCGCGGTGTGGCGGTAAAAATCTTGAAGTGGGTGCCGACACGCACGTCGTATCCATAACTGGAGACGCCGTAGGAGATTTTGCCCGGGCGCTTCAACGCCGCCTCGAAGGGCTCGATCTTCACCTGCTTGCGGATTTGTCGGTCGGAAAGAACGCCCACGTTGTCCACCTCTGCTGGGTCCGTCTGTCGAGGCTGGTTTCTCGGATCTGTCAGCCGGTCCTTGATTGCACGTGGCCGGTCGTGTTGACCCCGTACTCTATCCGAATGTACACCTAAAAAACGAGCGATTGTGGTCTAAGTTGCTGTCGTACAAGGAAGTGTGATGAAGCCTTCACCTGATCCGAACAGCACATCAGGAGCGGGGACGAGCATACCACTACCCATCGTACTAGCAACCCGGTTTGACCCCAAAATGTTGGGTGTTTGCGGTGCAAATTATGTCAATACCGCGCAAAGACAGCCGCCATATGGAGTTCCGATACCACGAATAACGGTGCCGAATCCGAGCGAACGGAGTGGTTGACAACGCCGCCTGTTTCTGTTCGGGCCTGGAACTGCGTTCGGTCCGCGAGAGTGCAGCATGCGCGCTGGAGTCTCCTCGTGGCTGCGAACGCCGGTGTGGTACACTTCATGGCCCCGAAGATCACCGGTTGAGTGGCCGCGATGGTCGCCTAAACCGTGCGGTCACAGGGGCTTGGTTGGCGCGGAGCGGCTTTGCGCGGGTGTGGTGCCCGCGATATGCCCCTGCCCACTGGAGCGTTCACATGTTGAGCCGCGGCGCAGGCGCGCTGATCTTGGCGTCGGAGGCATTGGTGTTCTCGCTCCTGCTCGCGCCGGGAGGGTGTGGCTCATCAACGCCCAAGGCGCGGAATGTGACACCCGTGGCGCGCAACGTGCACCCGCTGCTGCGGGGCACGATCGGGAGCGAGGTTGAGTTCAAGGGCATCGAGCCGGTGATGGTCTCTGGGTACGGCCTGGTCGTGGGCCTGAACGGAACGGGCGGCGACATCCTGCCCGATGGAATCGCCGCCACGATGGAGCGCGAGATGGGCCTTTCCGGCATTGGAAAGGCCGGGGACTACCACGGCACCGCCATCGCCGGCAAGACGCCCCGTCAACTGCTGCGCGATCCCAACGTCGCCGTGGTGCTCGTCCAGGCCGCCATTCCGCCCGGGTCGCCGGCGGGAGCGACCTTTGACGTCGTGGTCCGCGCGGTGAACGCCACCAGCCTGGAGGGCGGCACCCTCTGGACCACCGACCTGCGCCTGGGTGAAGTGGCGAACACGTTTGGCCAAGTGCAGGCTAGGACACTGGCCAAGGCGCGCGGCCCGATCTTTGTGAACCCCTTCGCAGAACCTGGAAAAGAGGATGCCGGGGTCACCGGCACCATCGGGCGTGTGTTGGATGGGGGCGCGGTCACCAATCCATTCGAGATCGAAGTGGTCCTGACCAACGGCAGCCACCACCGGACCCGATCGATTGTGTCCGCGATCAACAGCAGATTCCCATCCGGACCGGGCGATCCGGGCGATACCGCCCGCGGCCGCAGGGGTCCGGACCCTGAGGCCGGGGTCGGCGGCAGCATCGAACTGCGCGTCCCTGCCCGATTCCGCCAGAACCCCGCGGACTTCCTGCAACTGGTGAGGCACGTAAAGATTGATCAGGCGCTCCCCGAGCAGTACGCCCGGATGTATGTCGAGGGGCTCAAGGCCGAGCCGGCCCTCGCCGACCACCTGGCGTGGAGCCTGGAGGCCCTTGGCGTCAAGGCCCTCCCCTTTGTCCGCGAGTTGTACGACTACCCCGAGTTGCTGCCGCGCATGTCGGCGCTCCAGGCCGGCGCTCACCTGAACGATGCCCGCGCCGCCTCGTTCCTGAAGGAAGTGGCGAAGACCGGCAGCGGCGGCGTGCGCACGCAGGCCATCTCGCTGCTGGGCGACATCGACGCCGGCCCCACCGTCGATGAAGCGCTCCGCGAACTGCTCAACGAGCGTGAACTGGTGATCCGCGTGTCCGCCTACGAGGCCTTGGCGAAGCGGGCCGAGCGCGTCCAGCTCGGGCGGTTCAAGCAGTACGAGAAGAACAACCCGGACCTGGTCCGCATCGCCCCCACGCACCTGGAGGTGCTTGCCAAGCGCAACCTGCCGGGAAACTCCATCCAGGGTGTTGAGCGATGGTTTGTCTCCGGCAAGTTCTTCCTCGACATCGTGCCCGGCGGCGAGCCGCTCATTTACATCACCCAGCAGGGCCAGCCGCGCATCGTGCTCTTCGGCGATGCGGGCACGGGCGATGAGATCGTCCGGCCCATGGTGATGACGGCGTGGTCGGAGCGCCTGATGATCAACGCCGAGCCGGACAGCGTGGGGATCAACGTGTATTACCGGCCGCTCAGCACCGACCGGGCCGCGACCCATGTCGTCAAGGGAGGCCTGAAAGACCTGATCGAGTTCTTCGCCCGCAAGAACACCCCCGAAGACCCGCGCCCGGGCCTGGGAATGACCTACTCCGAAGTCGTCGGCGCCCTCTACGCCCTGAACAAGAGCGGAGGAACATCCTCCGCCTTCGCCACCGAGCGTGACAAGTTGCAAGCCCAGATCCTGGCCGCGGCATCCTCCCGCGACATCATGGACCGCCCCGAAACCGCCGAGGAGCGCGACCTGGTCATCATCATGCGCACGGAGGCGCTGGAGAAGCCCATCGCGAACCAACCCGAGAAGCACGCAGCGCCCAGGATCGTGCCGATCGAGCCGCCGGCGGAGACGAAGAAGCAGTAAGGAGAGGTGGGAGAGGCCGTGGCGTAGGCAGGTTGTGAACATCGTCTCGCGGAACAAGTGCCCGGACCAGCCCACTTCTTCGCGACGAGTTCAAGGGTTTGCACTCGCACCACGCGCAACGTTCCGATCGCAATCGGTGGCACATTGGTTGATGCCACCCCGCCCCGGTCGCAGGACTCCGTCCAGAGGGGTTTGTCGGTTCGAGGCATGTACGTCTATTCCGGTACGGCCGGGGTCACTCGCGACCGTTCACATGCAGCCCATCCCGCAACCCCTTGATCTCGTTGAACAGCCTCTCCAGCGCCGCATCCGGGCCGTCCTTCATTAGTTCATCGTGCGGAATTGGAACACCGTACTTCACGATGATCGGCGGCCCGAAGAGGCGGGGCCACCGGTGGCGCGGCCAGCATTCGTGTGCCCCGGCGATGGCCACCGGCACCACCGGGCACTTGGACCGTTTCACGAGCAGGGACACGCCCCGTTTAAACGGCTGCATGGTTCCATCGGGCGAGCGCGAGCCCTCGGGGAAGATGAGGACCGCCCGGCCCATGTCGAGGCGGCGCAGCACCTCGCGGATCGCCGCGCCATCGCCCTGGTCCTCGCGGATGGGGATCGAGTTGAGCAGCGCGATGATGGACGCGAAGGGACGGAACTTGAAGAGGCCCGCGCGGGCGATGAACTCCAGGTGCCGGTGGTTCATAAGGGAGGCGATGACGGGTGGGTCGAGGTAAGATTCGTGGTTGGATGCCAGCAGCAGCGGGCCAACGGCGGGTACATTGCGCCGGTCGATCGCGCGGGCCCCGAAGAACACAGCCAGGATCAGGTGGGCCGACTTGCGAATCAGTTCGTAGAACAAGATCCGCGCCAGCGATGCGCCGGGCTGGCGCGCACGGTACGAACTCAAGGCTCTTTCGCCTTTTCGAGGACGATCCGTTCCAGGGCCTCCAGAACCTCGACAAAGTCCAGGCCGGAGGTGTCCAGCACGATGCCGCCCTGGGGCCGCACGAGCGGGCCATCGATTCTTCCCATGTCGCTCTGGTCGCGCTCAAGAATGTCCTGGAGGAGTTTGGCCTCATCAGCGCTCTGCCCCGCATCGCGCAGTTGCTGGGCGCGCCGGGCAGCGCGAACGGCGGCGGAAGCGTCCAGATAAAACTTCACGCGGGCGTCGGGGAAGACCACCGATCCCTGGTCGCGCCCTTCCGAGACCAGGCGGGGATGCTGTCGGGCGATGATCCGCTGCTTCGCGACCATGTGCTGGCGGAGCGCGCTGATCCCCGCGATGGGAGAGACCACCGCCGTCACATCCGCCTCGCGGATGCGGCTGTTGATCGGCTTGCCCCAGGCCAGCACCGCGGGCGGGTCCTTGGACCAGTCAAAGTGAATATCCGCGTTCTTAACTTTCTCCACCAGCGTCGCCGCGTCAGAGATGGGAATCCCCGAATCCAGGGCGATGGTCGCGGCGGCGCGGTACATGGCGCCGGTGTCGAGAAAGTCCAGCCCCAACCTCATCGCCAGGGCGCGGGCAACGGAAGACTTCCCGGTTCCGGCGGGGCCGTCGATGGTGATTACGATGGGGTCATCAAGGCTGAACACGTGCGCCCCCGAGGTTGAAGCGCCCAAGGAACGAAACGGGACCGTCCGGCTTGGAGCGGTGCCTGGTCCACCCGCGATGGTTCCGGTCGCTGCGGTCAAGTCCGCTCCCCTTGCGTCCAACCCATCAATCGTCGTTCGCGTCGCCGATGCACGCCAGGAGTTCATCCCGGCTGATCATCAGCGCCATTGTAACGTCACCAGTACCCCTGTAGTCCAGCGCCAGCGGGCCGTCATATCCCACCGAAATGACCGCGTCGACCAGTGGCTTGAGGGCGTACGGCTGGTGGACCACGCCCTTCTCGAGCAGAACCTCAAGCGCGACATCGCCGCCCGCCGGCGCGGCAGGGGCGTCCTTGGGCACAAACTTCACCGTCGCGGCGGCGACCGCCGTCGCGTAGGGGGTCAGCCGGTGCAGATACCCGGCCGGGTCCTTGCTTTCGGCAGCGGTCTGGAAGTCGGGGTAGGTACCGATCCTGAAGCCGCCCACCTTCTTAAGGAGTTCAGTTACGCGCTCGGGGCGCAGCGTCAGCCCCTTGGCGGGCGAAACCAGCAGGTTGATGTCCAACTTCTCCGCCCGCTCCATGACCGGGCGGAGGCGCGCGGCAACCCGGAGCAGGACGGCGTCGTCATCGGGGGCTTCGATGCGGACTGCCGCGGCACTGCAACCCAGGATCTGTGCTGCCTCTACAACCTTTATCATGCGCTCGGTGGCGGCAGGGCCGTTCTTTTCGGAGCCGAAGGGCTGCATGTCGGATTCGATGAGGAGAAGGCAGGCGCAACTGGCGCGGTCGGCGCGTTCACGGACCGATTCCAGCCGGGCGCGGTCGGCCCCGGCGAGGAGGTCGGTGGAGAGGTTGACGCCGCTCAGGCCGAGCGTCTCGCGGGTAAAGATGGGCAGGTCCAGCAACTCAAGCTTGGGCTTCTTCGCGCGCCCCGGAGAGAGCATGGATCGAAGGCAACTTGCGGTAAGGGTTAGAAGCATGATTCTGGGAGTCACTCTACTGGCGGGGAGGCGGTGCGCCAAGCACGGGCGGTCGTGCACACGGCTTCCATGCCGCTGGGAAAAAAAGACGGCCGGGCCCGAGGGGCGCCGGCCATCCGGAGGGGAGAAACTGGGTTGATCTGGATGAGGTTAGTGACTGGAGGAGTGAAACGTCAACGCGACGGATCGTTGTAGAGTGTACCGATTGCCGCATGGCCCGTGCTGGATACCATGCACTCCCCCGAATGGGACCGCAAGCGTTTATCACCTCGGTAGGTGATAAAAAAGGCTTCATGCGGTCGCACGGGGCTACGCGAGGCCAAACACATGCCCAGCCCCGGTGACCGCCTTTATTCCGAGACCCATGAGTGGCACAAACTAGATGGTGACGTCCTCACCCTGGGGCTCACTCAGTTCGCGGTCGATGCGCTGACGGACGTGACCTACGTTGAAATGAAGAAGCCGGGTACACGAATCAAGGCCGGTGAAATCACGGGGGAGGTTGAGTCGGTCAAGACCACCAGCGACATCTACTCGGCGCTGGGCGGCGAAGTGACGGAGGTCAACGCGGCTCTTTCGGACAATCCCAGCCTGCTCAATACGGACCCCTACGGCAAGGGCTGGCTCGTGAAGATCAAGGTCTCCGACAAGTCCGGTCTTTCCAAGTGTGTCGATGCCAAGAGTTACGACGCAAAGCACCCGGCGTGAAGCACCTGTGACAGGGGTCAACCCGGCGATGCGCGACCAACGATCTCAGGAACGCCCCTTGGGTTCGCGCGCTACCCCTGCCAACACCTTGACCCCCGCCGTCTCCATTCTCCGCTGTGTCGATGTCCAGAAGAGTTATCGCCTGGGCGGGCGCGAAGTCCCTGCGCTGCGGGGCGTGGACCTGGTGGTTGATGACCCGGGGTTCTACGCCATCATGGGGCAGTCCGGCAGCGGAAAGTCCACGCTGCTGCACCTGTTGGCGGCGCTGGACACTCCCGACCGCGGCGAGATATTCATCGCGGGCAAGGCCATCCACAACCTCAGCGAGCGCGATGCCACCGCGTTCCGGCGCACGCAGGTGGGGATCGTCTTCCAGCAGTTCAACCTCATCCCGACATTGACGGCTCGCGAAAACGTGGAACTCCCCGGCATGCTCTGCGGGGACAATGCGGCCGCCCTCACGCGCCGGAGCGGTGAACTGCTCGAGCGCCTCGGGCTGGAGGGGCGCGCCGACCACCGGCCCGATGCGCTTTCCGGGGGCGAGCAGCAGCGGGTCGCGATCGCCCGGGCGCTCCTCTATTCGCCGCCGGTCCTGTTCGCGGATGAGCCCACGGGGAACCTGGACTCGGCGACCAGCGCCCTGCTGTGGAAACTGCTCTCGGAAATCGCGCGGGAGCGGTCCATGATGGTGCTCATGGTGACGCACGAGCCGGCGGCCGCCGTGAACTGCCGGCGGATCTTCGTCCTGCACGACGGCCGCTTCAGAACCACCATTGAAACGGAGGGCCTTGATGCGGCCGGCGTGGCGTCTAGCTACCAGCAGTGTGTCAGCGCGACCTAGCCGCACGCTGCTGCTCATCGCGGCGGTGGTGCTCTCGGCGGCGCTGATCGCGGCGGTGTCGTGCGCGCTCGCCTCGGTCAACCGGGCCGTCGAGGTGCAGCTCGAGCAGACCATCGGGCTGGCGGAGGTCCGGTTGCGGCCCACCAGCGGCGACACCCTCCCGGCATCGCTGGTGGAGACCGTTCGCGCCTGGCCGGAAACTCTGCACGCCACGGGGTCCTTGAGCCGGGCGCTCGCCGTGCGGGCCTCGCGCCCAGCGTGGGTGCGATCGCCCGACACGCTCACGCAAACCCCATTTGTGCGCGAGACTGTGACGCTCTCATCAGCCTCGACCGCATACGGCATCGACCCCGTGCTTGAACCCCGCTTCCGTTCGCTCAACATCGTCGAGGGGCGTGCACCGGCGGCCGATGATGAGATCGCCATCGACAAACTGCTGGCGGATCGGCTGAACGGTCGCCAGCCCGTGCGCTTCGCGCCCGTCAGCGCGCTCTTCAGCCGGGCCCCGGCCGTTGATGCCGCGGCGCTGGAGCAAGGGCCACCCGTGGCGACCGAGGCCCAGGCCCGCACGCTCAACACCCAGTACGCGGTGCGGGTAGGGTCCGAGGTGGAGGCCCTGCGCAGCTTCAAGCCGCCGGTCAAACTCAAAGTCGTGGGTATCATCGGCCGGCCGCCGTTCGGCGGCTCGCCCCAGGCCTACCTGACGCTGGGCGCCCTCGCCGCCCTGACCAGCGCAGAAGATCGCGTCAGCGAGATCAACGTCATCGTCCGGGAAAGGTTCGAGCCCGCCGCCGTGGTTGATGCTCGCAAGGCCGCGCTGGGCCCGCGCGTGCTCATCCAGACCACCCAGCGAGTGACCAGCGGCCTCAACAAGAACATGCGGTCCAACCAACTCGGATTCGTCATGGCGACCGTCATGGCGTTCCTCGCCGCCGCGTTCATCATTACCACCGGGCTATCCACCGGCGTGACCGAGCGGCAGCGTGAACTCTCGATCCTGCGCTGCGTGGGGGCCACCCGGGCGCAACTCGCGGTGTCACAGTTGTTCATCGGCGCCATCATCGGCGGGCTGGGCGGCCTGGTGGGCGTTCCGCTGGGGCTTGGCTTCGCCGCCGTCATGACGATGGTCTTCAAGGAACAGATACCCGGGGGCCTCGCGGTTTCCGCCCCGGGACTGGCCACGGCCGCGGCGGGCGCCCTCTTTTCCGGTCTTGCGGGGGCCGCCTTCCCGGCCTGGCGCGCTACCCGCGTATCGCCGCTGGAGGGACTGGCGGTTCGCTCGAAGCAGGCGAGCCCTCGCTCCATCGCACTCTTGTTCGTGGCCGGGCTGGCGTGCCTGGCGATCCAGGTCCTGATCGTGACAGCGACGAACGATGGTCAGGTCATGTTCTGGGCCTACGCCACCTTCGGCCTGCCGGTCATGTTCATCGGCTACTTCCTGCTCAGTGTCCCTGTGATCCTCGCCGTGACCTGGGCGCTCCAGAAGCCGCTGACCATCATCATGGGGCTGCCCCCGCGCCTGCTGCAACGGACCATCACCAAGACGCCCTTCCGCTTCGGGTTTACCGCCGGCGCGATGATGTCGGGCCTTGCGATCATGGTGGCGATCTGGACCCAGGGCGGGGCCATCCTCCGCGACTGGCTCGACAAGATGAAGTTCCCCGACGCCTTTGTCACGGGCGTCAGCCTGACGGAAGCAAGCCAGGCCCTGCTCGAATCGCTCCCCTTCGTCACCGATACCTGCGCCATCACGCTGCAGCCCGTCGACACCAACGCCTTCGGCGTGCGGGCGCTGCAGCAGTACAAGACCTCGTTCATCGCGTTTCAACCCGAGCCATTCTTCAAGATGGCGGAACTCGCCTGGATCGAGCCCAAGAGCAGGGATGGCCAACTGGCGGCGCAGCGGCGCCTCGAAGAGGGCGGGGCCATCATCGTCGCACGCGAGTTCATGATCGCCCAGGGTGTCAAGGTCGGCGACACGTTCCGCGCGGGTGTCAATGGCAAGGAGTTTGACTTTGAGATCGTGGGCGTGGTCACCAGCCCGGGCCTCGAGATCGTCAGCCAGTTCTTCAACATCGGCCAGGAGTTCACCGACCAGGCCATCCACGCCGTCTTCGGCTCGCGCAAGGACCTGGAAGAAAAGTTCGGGTCCAAGGCCATCAGCCTGATCCAGATCGGGCTTTCCGAGGACATCGGCGATGAGGAAGCCCTGGCGCGCATCCAGGAGGAAGTGCTGGACGCGGGGGTCCTCGCCGCCGGCAGCGGCCGGCAGATCAAGGACAACATCAGAACCTTCGTCGGCGGCTCGCTGGTGGTCAGTTCCACCGTCGCCATCTTCGCGATGGTGATCGCCGGCTTTGGCGTCGCCAACATCGTCGTCGCCGGGATCTACGCGCGCCAGTTCGAGTTCGGCGTGCTCAGGGCCGTGGGGGCCAGCCGCGGGTTGGTCTGCCGGTTGGTGCTGGCCGAGGCGGCGCTGATCGCCTTCACCGCGATGATTCTCGGGACGCTGCTGGGCACGCAGGGCGTCTTCGCCGGTCAGAAACTCGACCGCCTGCTGTTCGGCCTGGAACTCAACGTCCGCCCGCCCCCGCTGCCCATCCTTGCGGGCTGCGCGTTCGTGCTGGTCATTACCCTGTGCGCGGCCGCGCCGGCGGTGATTTCCCTGGGCCGCAAGCGGCCGCGAGAGTTGTTGGCGGCGGTGAAGGGGTGAAAATGCCGCGCCCCGGGTGGGGGGGGCTGGCGGATTGTATACCAAATGCTATACTGAAAAGGGGTCGTGTGGCGGAGAGCGGGTATGTACCGATTGCAACTCTTGTCCGATTGCTCGAAGCACACGGCTACCAGCCGGACGTTCCACGGCCGGTCTCGGCGACGGAGGTCTATCTCAGGTTTACGCCGCCCATTGGTACTCGGCTTCCCGTAGTTGGCGTCACCAGCGAGCGCGGCATGGTCAGGAGGCAATATGTCGAGCGAATCAAGGGCATCATCCAGGACTTCGAGCCGTAAGCGCGAGCCCCGCCGCCTTGACGAGGCACTCCTGCGCCGTGCACAGAAGTTCGTCTTGGGCTACCGGATCGTGATTGAACCCTCGGGCGATGGGGACTTCATCGGGTACTCACTCGAACTGCCCGGGATCCTTGGGCACGGAACCTCGCCGCATGCCTGCGCGGAATCAACGGTGAAGACGCAGACCTTCGAGGTAGCCACCCTGTTGGAGCAGGGAATGGCCCCACCCACACCTGTCGCGCCCAAGCGACGCGATGTTCAACTGAACCTGCGGATCACCGCTGAAGAAAAGCTGGCATTCGAGAGCGCCGCGAACGAGCACGGGTTCCGGAACATGTCTGAGTTCGTTCGAACGGCGGCGAAAAATGCGGCGATGACCGCGCAGCCCCGCTCGCCGCGGGCACAGATCGTCAGGAAGCGGCGGGCTGGTTGACGATTGATGTTCCCGGAAGCGAGGGCGCCAATGACCGCGACGGTTTTCCAGATCAGCATCAGCAAGGGCGGCGTCCCCAAGCTCCCCATCGAACAGGCCGAGGTCGAAACCAACGGCCTCCGCGGCGATGACCAGCACGACAAGAAACACCACGGCGGACCCGAACGGGCGGTCTGCCTCTTTGCGCTTGAAGTCATCGACCGCCTCCGCGCCGAGGGGCACCCCATCGTTCCCGGCTCCATCGGCGACAACCTCACCATTCAGGGCATCGACTGGTCAACCGTCGCCCCCGGATCACGGTTCGTGTTCGCGGGCGGCGTGGTGCTCGAAGTCTCGTCGTACACCACGCCGTGCTCGACCATCCGCGCTTCGTTTCTTGATTCTGGCTTCACGCGCGTCAAGCAAGACCTGCACGCCGGCGAGAGCCGCGTCTACGCTCGCGTCATTCAAACGGGCACGCTCTCGCGGGGCGAGGCCGTGCGGCTCGAACCAGGGCGCGGGCCCGTGGCCTAACCATGTAGAACCAGTTGCAACCGACCGCAACCTACGATTCGCCCCGATGTCCGCCACGCCCACAACCCCCACAGCACCCGGCTCATTCCAGGTCGTGTCCGACTTTCAACCCACCGGCGACCAGCCCGCGGCCATTGAAAAACTGACATCCGACCTGCTCGCTGGACGACCCGCGGCGGTCCTCCTGGGCGCCACGGGCACGGGCAAGACCTTCACGATGGCGCACGTCATCGCCCGTCTCCAGCGGCCCACGCTGATCCTCAGCCACAACAAGACGCTGGCGGCTCAGTTGTTTGAGGAACTCCGCGAGTTCTTCCCGACCAACAGCGTCAACTACTTCGTCAGTTACTACGACTACTACCAGCCCGAGGCCTACATCCCCCAGCGGGACATCTACATCGAGAAGGATTCCTCGCGCAACGACGACCTGGACCAACTCCGCCTGGCCGCCACCAGCAACATCCTCTCACGCCGCGACACCGTGGTGGTCGCTTCCGTCTCTTGCATCTTCGGCCTGGGCTCACCCGAGGCCTACGGCGACAAAGTCCTGACCATCGCCAAAGGCAGCCGCGTCGATCGACGCGAGTTCCTGCTCGCCCTCAACGCCATGCAGTACCAGCGCTCCGAGATCGAGTGGAAGCGGGGCCAGTTCCGCGTCCGCGGCGATGCCTTGGACATCTGGCCGGCCTACGAAAAGTACGCCGTCCACGTCGAGCTCTTTGGCGATGAAATCGAGCGGCTCGAACTCATCAACCCCACCAGCGGCGAGGTGCTCGCCGAAGAACGCCTGTTCAACCTCTTCCCCGCCGTCCACTATGTCATGCCCGAAAGCCAACTGCAGGGTGCGCTCGCGGCCATCCGGCAGGAACTCGACAGCCGCGTGCTCGAGCTGCGCAGCCAGGGGAAACTCCTCGAAGCCCAGCGGTTGCTGTCGCGCACCAGGTTTGACCTCGAGATGCTCGCCGAGACCGGCACCTGCCCGGGAATCGAAAACTACTCGCGGTTCATGGACGGGCGCGCCCCCGGCGAGCGCCCGTTTACGCTCATGGACTACTTCGACTACGCCCCGGCGCGCGATGCGGGGACTTCGCCCGGGGGATTGGTCGTACCAACCCGCGCGGTCGCCGCCGACGGCACCGTAACCCCCGCGACTGCCGAAGGCACCGCCCGCAACGGAACCCGCCGACGCCCCAACTTCCGCGATTGGCTGCTCATCATCGATGAGAGCCACGTCACCATTCCCCAGGTCCGCGCCATGTACAACGGCGACCAGGCCCGCAAGAAGGTCCTGGTCGAGCACGGCTTCCGCCTGCCCAGCGCCATGGACAACCGCCCGCTGCGATTCGAGGAGTTCGAGGCCATCATCCCGCAACTCCTCTTCGTCAGCGCTACCCCCAGCAAGTATGAACTCGACCGGACCCGGGGGGAAGTCGCCGAGCAGGTCATCCGGCCCACCGGGCTGCTCGACCCGGAGGTAGAGGTCAAGCCGACCCGCGGCCAGGTGCCGGACCTGGTCGAGCAGTGCCGCGCACGGGTCGCGGCGGGCGGGCGTGTGCTGGTAACCGCCGTTACCAAGCGCCTGTGCGAGGACCTGGCCTCGTACCTGGCCGAGCAGGGCCTCAAGGTCAGGTACCTGCACAGCGATGTGGAGACGCTGGCCCGTGTCGAAATCCTTTCCGACCTGCGGCTCGGCAACTTCGATGTCCTCGTGGGCGTCAACCTCCTGCGCGAAGGGCTGGACCTGCCGGAGGTCTCGCTCGTGGCCATCCTCGACGCCGACAAGGAGGGCTTCCTCCGCTCCCCGACCAGCCTGATCCAACTCATGGGCCGGGCGGCGCGCAACGTCGACGGCAAGGTCATCATGTACGCCGACGAGATGACCCCCGCGATGCGCAACGCCATCGACGAGACCGACCGCCGGCGTGTCAAACAGCGTGCCTACAACCTTAAACACGGCATCACGCCCGCCACCATCATCAAGGCCGTCCGGCGCGGCCTGGAAACCGAACTCCGCGCCCGCAAGACCGCCCGCGAGGCCGTGCGCACCCAGGAGCCGGAGTTTGAGGTTGATGAGTTGATCCGCGAGATGGAGGCCGACATGATGCAGGCCGCCGAGAGCCTCGCCTTTGAACAGGCCGCGATGCTGCGGGACCAGGTCATGAAGCTCAAGAAGCGCCGCGAGGAATCCGTCAGGACCGGCGGCCCGACCAAAGTGCGGCGGTCAGACGTTGAATCGACCGGGAGCGGTGGCAACCGCCGATCTCGCGCCCGCAGCGACGCCGCGCCCGGCACCCCGGGCGTGCGCTCGGGCAAGAAGAGGAGAACGCCCTGAACACGCACGCAACCCAGCCCAGCGGCAAGTGGACACGGTTCTTTCGCAGGCTCGGCTACTACATGGCCGGGCTGGCCATCGGGCTGGTCATGCTGGGTGTACTGTGGAAGATGCGGGCTGCTGAGGCGGAGCGCCAAAGACAACTCCATCCGCCGGCACCGCAAGCCCCGGAGCCGACGCCTCCAGCCACAACCCCCTGACTTTGTTTGGCTTACAGCGTGGTGAAGAACCGCTCTCAAAGGCTGACTGCCAACACACAATCACCTACCATCGTGACTGGAGGTCCGCAGGGAGGCTGTGCGTGGCGAGTGAGGTTCCGACGGTCAAAAAGAGTCGAAAGTCCGCCGCGCCCGCAATGCCGGTCGCGCCATCGCCGCTCAACAACGTGCTGATGGAGCCGCACGCCCCGCAGCGCCCGGGCGCACGATCTCGCGCTGCGGAGTTGGCGCGGGTCATCCACGTGCGCGGTGCCCGCGAGCACAACCTCAAGAACATCGATGTCACGATCCCTCGCGATCAACTGATCGTGATGACCGGGCTCTCGGGGTCCGGCAAGAGTTCCCTCGCGTTCGACACGATTTTCGCCGAGGGCCAGCGTAAGTACATGGAGTCGCTGTCGGCCTACGCCCGCCAGTTCCTCGACCAACTCAAGAAGCCGGACGTTGATGAGATCGAGGGCATCCCGCCCACCATCGCCATCGAGCAACGCTCGGCCTCAAGCAACCCGCGCTCAACCGTCGCGACCACGACCGAGGTCTACGACTACCTCAGGCTCCTTTACGCCCGCTGCGGCCGGCCTTACTCCTGGGCGGTTGCCAGGTCGAGCAAGGACGGCACGGTCATCGAGCGCTCCGGCGCCCCCATTTCCGCGACGACCAGCACGCAGATCATCGACCAGGTCATGGGTCGCAGCGCCGGCACCCGCCTCATGGTCCTTGCTCCCGTCATCCGCGGCAAGAAGGGCTTCCACCGCGAGGTGCTCGAAGAACTCTCCGGCCAGGGCTGGGGGCGCGTCCGCGTCAACGGCAAACTCCTGGACCTGCGCGATGTGCTCAAGGAACCCGGCGAGAACCCGCTGGGCCTCGGCCGCTACGAGAAGCACACGATCGAAGCAGTCATCGACCGCATCGTGCTCGGCCCCGACAGCCGCCAGCGACTCGCCGAGTCCATCGAGGCCGCCCTGCGCATGGCCGATGGCGTCGTCGTCATCAGCACCGAAGTGGTTCCATCCACTCAGTCCCCAGCCCTCAGTTCTCAGCCCGCCTTCGCCTGGACCGACCAGTCCTTCTCCACCAAGTTCTCCGACCCTGACCACCCGGAAATCTCCCTCGAAGAGCTGGCCCCGCGCCTCTTCTCCTTCAACTCACCCTTCGGCGCGTGCCCCGAGTGCAACGGCCTGGGCACCCTGCTTGAGTTCGATGAAGCCCTGGTGATCCCCAACGAATCCCTCAGCCTCTCAGAAGGGGCCGTCGCTGCATGGTGCAAGAACGGCCCCGTCCGCGCCTGGTTCAACCGCAAGCTCCGCCGGTTCTGCAAGGACTTTGCCCAGTCCTTCACCAACCCACTGACCACCTTCGCGCCCGACCACCGCCGCATCCTGCTCCACGGCACCACCAAGGAAGAGGCCGCCAAGCGCAAGGCCAAGTTTGAGGGCGTCATCCCCAACATCGCGGCGTGGTGGAAGTCAACCGAGAACCCCAGCGTCAAGGAGTGGCTCAGCGGATTCATGTCCAGCACCCCTTGCCGCGCCTGCAACGGCGACCGGCTCCGGGTCGAGGCCCTGCACGTCCTCCTCTCCAGCACCAACAAGGCCGACCTCAAGAAGGCGTCGGCCACCGTCATCGGCCGGCCCCGGCGCGACGGCTCGATGCTGAACATCGCCGAGATTTCGCGCCTCACCATCACCGACGCCCTGGCCTACATCAGCGGTCTCACACTCTCTCCCGAGCAGACCGTGATTGCCGAGCCGATCCTCAAAGAGATCAACAACCGCCTGCGGTTCCTCTGCGGGGTCGGCCTTGAGTACCTGTCGCTGGACCGCCGCACCGGGACGCTCTCGGGTGGCGAAGCCCAGCGGATCCGGCTCGCCTCTCAGGTCGGGTCGGGCCTGGTCGGCGCGTGCTACGTGCTCGACGAGCCGACCATCGGACTGCACCAGCGCGACAACGCCCGTCTCATCTCCACGCTGCGGCACCTCACCGACATCGGCAACACCGTCATCGTCGTCGAGCACGATGAGGACATGATCCGCTCCGCCGACCACCTGCTCGATATCGGCCCCGGCCCCGGTGTCCACGGCGGGCGCATCGTCGCCCAGGGAACGGTCCAGCAGGTCTGCGCCACACCCGAGTCCATCACCGGCGATTACCTCTCGGGACGGCGCACCATCGCCATCCCTCCCCAGCGCCGCAAACTAAGCGAAAAGAACGCGATCATCGTCAAGGGCGCCCGCGCCAACAACCTCAAAAACATCGACGCCTCTTTCCCCTTGGGCGGGCTCATCTGCATCACCGGCGTTTCGGGCTCGGGCAAGAGCACCCTGGTCAACGACATCCTTCTCCAGGCCGCCAAGCAGCACCTGCTGGGCAGCCGCGTGAGGCCCGGCGCCCACACCTCCTTCAAGTGGCCCAAGCAACTCGACCGCGTGATCGAAGTAGACCAGTCGCCCATCGGCCGCACGCCCCGCAGCAACGCCGCCACCTACACCGGCATCTTCGACGACATCCGAAACGTGTTTGTCCAGACCAAGGAATCCAAGATCCGCGGCTACAAGCCCGGGCGCTTCTCCTTCAACGTCAAGGCCCAGTCCGGTGGCGGCCGGTGCGAGGCGTGCCAGGGCCAGGGCCTCAAGAAAATCGAAATGCACTTCCTGCCTGATGTCTACGTGGAGTGCGAGGTCTGCCGCGGCAAGCGCTACAACCGCGAAACCCTCGAGGTCCTCTACCGCGGCAAGAACATCGCCGACGTCCTGGACATGACCGTCGAGGCCGCGGTCGAGTTCTTCCAGAACCACCCCAAGATCCTGAAGTTCCTCCAGTGCCTGCACGATGTGGGCCTGGACTACATCCAACTCGGCCAACCCTCCACGCAGCTCTCTGGCGGCGAGGCCCAGCGCATCAAACTGGCCACCGAACTGGGCAAGGGCGCGGGAGAACTCGGCACCTCGGGTCACACGCTCTACATCCTGGACGAGCCCACCACCGGCCTGCACTTTGAGGACATCCGCAAACTGGTCGAGGTGCTCAACCGCCTCGCCGATGCGGGCAACACGCTCGTCGTCATCGAGCACAACCTGGATGTCATCAAGTGCGCCGACTGGCTGATCGACTTGGGGCCGGAGGGCGGTGAGGGTGGCGGGAAGGTCGTGGCCAAGGGCACGCCCGAGCAGGTCGCGACAAATAAAGAAAGCCACACTGGCGCGTACCTGGCACGGATGCTGGTCTGCTAATCGTCGTGCCCGCGACCGGGCCGTCCCAGCCTAGGATTGCCGCGTGACCCTCCAGGTCCCAATTTCGCCAGCCGCCGAGGCCCTTCTCCGCGAAAAGGCCGCGGCTGTCGGCCAGGATATCTCCAGCTATGCCGCGGGTGTGCTGGAGCGTGTGGCGCTCCGACCGCTTTCGATCAGCGAAGTCAGTGGACCCCTCGGCAAGAGCTTCGCGGCCTCGTACGTTGTGCCGCGCGACAAGGACCGGACATCGCTCCTCGACACAGCAACTCCCGCAGGGCGCGACGTCACTACAAAGTTTCCTTCACCGCGGATTATTGAACCGCAGGAATGACTGCGGGTGCTTGAGATTCAGCGGCAATAGGCCGCTCCACCGTGTGCGGGGATCCCTCAGCCGAATGCGCGTGGTTCAGATCAAGCCCCGCAACTCCATATCAATCTGCGGCAGCCACCGCCGCGCCCGCGCCGCATCAAACGCCGCCGGCAGCGGCGGGGTCTCATGCCGCAGCACGTACTCGACCAGCGCCTGAATCACCTTGGATGGTGCGCACCGCCCGCCGCTCCAGTAATCATGGTCGATCCACGCCAGCGTCACCGTGTGCGTCGTCGCCGGCTGCTGCTCGCGGTGCACCACCACCTGGTACGACCAGCCCTGCCTGGCTTCCTGCTCGGTTTGGACTTCGACGATCGCCATGGAGCCTCACGAACTTCCGCCCTGCTGCGTGCGGACGGGACACGGCCCGTCAGCCATCTACCCTACCATCCCTGTCCGCAACCCTATCCGACCGACCAAGCCGCGTATTCAAGGTATCGACACGTCCATGTCATTCCTTCTCGAAACCATCCGTTTGGGCCTGTCGAATCTTCGCCTGCACCTGCTGCGCTCCATCCTGACAGCCCTGGGAATCATCCTGGGGGTCGGGGCCGTCATCATTATGAGCAGCCTGGGCGAGGGCTCCAAGCGCGACGCCCTGGCCAACATCGAGCGCCTGGGGGCGAGAAACGTCATCGTCCGCTCCCAGAAGCCCCCGGAAAGCCAGCAGCAGCAGCAGGGCGGCAACCAGCGCGGCTTCACCAGTAAGTTCGGCATCACGCGTGAAGACTTTGCCGTCATCACGGCCAACTTTCCCGACGCCGTCGCCATTGTCCCCCTCAAAGAGTTCGGCGGCCAGCTCCTCCGCAACGAGCGCCGCAAGGTCAGCCAGTGCTTCGGAACCACCCCCGAACTCCAGGGCGTAGCCAACCTCACCCTCGCCCGCGGCCGATACCTCACCCAGTCCGATATCGACGACCGCGCCATGGTCTGCGTGATCGGGGCCGAGGTCGCCAAGGAACTCTTCCCGCTCGAAGAGCCTCTGGGCGCCTCGCTGCGGGTTGATTCCAAAATCTTCGTGGTCATCGGAATCCTCCAGCCCATTGGTCTGGCCGGCGGCGCCGGCGCCGCCCTCATCGGGCGCGACCTCAACCTCGACGTCCACGTGCCCATCACCTCCGCCCGCGAATCCTTCGGCGACCTCATCATGCGCCGCCAGGCCGGCTCCTTCGAGGCCAGTGAAACACAGATCTCCGAGGTCTACCTCGCCCTGGAATCGCGCGAGCAGGTCATCGGCGATGCCGCTCGCCTCAAGCGCATCATGGCCGTCCGCCACCCCGGCCTCACCGACGTCGGCATGATCGTCCCCTATGAACTGCTCGAGAACGCCCGGCGCACCGCCATGACGTTCAACGCCGTCTTCGGTTCCATCGCCGGCATCTCCCTTCTCGTGGGCGGCATCGGCATCATGAACATCATGCTCGCCAGCGTAACCGAGCGCACCCGCGAAATCGGCATCCGCCGGGCCGTCGGGGCCACCCGCCGTCACATCCTCTGGCAGTTCCTGGTGGAGACCAGCGTGCTCAGCGCCATCGGCGGCCTCGTCGGCGTGGGCCTGGGCGTCGGCGGCAGTGTCCTGCTCGGATGGGGCGTCCCGCTCCTGCCCCACGCCCCGTACATCGGAAACCTCTTCCCCGCCGACCTCAACCTTCCCACACATGTCACGCTGTGGTCGATCATCATCTCATTCGCCGTGGCGACAGCCACCGGCCTGGTCTTCGGCCTCTACCCGGCCCGCAAAGCCGCGGCACAAGACCCCATCGTCGCGCTGCGCCACGATTAGGCCGACGCCTCCACGGCCTCGCTGATCTTCGCCCACGTATACGACGTCTGGTCGTACGTCGCGCCCGCCAGTGTCAGTGGGGCATGAACACCCGCACTCCCGCCCATCCGCTGATAAAACCCGCACGCACGCGCGTTCGCCGTCAGAACCCACACGCACATCGATGGATACCCAATCTCGCGCAGGCTGGCCGTGGCAGCGTGGAACAACGCCCGACCCACGCCACGCCCCAGCCAACGCGGGCCAACGTAAATCGCGTACAACTCTGAAGCCCATGCCGCCGCAAAGCCCTCCGGCAGCGGGTCGCCCGTCGGCGATACTGAACGGTTTGCCCCAGCCCGTACAAAGCCCACAACCCCCGCTCCCGGAGCCTCAGCCGCCAGAAACACCCGGCCCTGTCCGTCCTCTTCCAGCCGGGGCCGGTGGTAGCCCTCAAAGGTCTGCACCGTCAGAGAGTCCAGGTGAGAATCGGCCAGAATGCCCCGATACGTGGCCACTCACGAGGCCAGGTGCACCGCCGCCAACGCCGAGACATCGTCCAACACCGCCCCGCGGATACTCCATGAATCGTGGGCCATCACCAAAAGAATACCGCAAACCGCCAAAGAGGCCTTGCCCTGCCGCCCGCATTGTGCGATTCTGTAGGCACTCGGAGGTACCACCCATGAAGCGTTTCCTGCTGACCGCCGCCCTTGTGCTGAGTTCCACCTCGTGCGCCTTCGCCCAGGGTGTGATCGACCCGGCGAACAAGTTCGCATGGCAGGAGAACGCGGGCTGGACGAACTGGGCCGATGCCAACCTTGGCACCCAGAGCGTGCTGATCGATTCCACGTACCTCTCCGGGTTCATCTGGTGCGAGAACCTCGGCTGGGTCAACACCGGCGATGGAACACCCACCAACGGGATCAGTTACGCAAACGTGAACGGAACAGACTTCGGCGTAAACGTCGACGGCTTGGGCAACCTCACAGGCTTTGCCTGGGGCGAAAACGTCGGCTGGATCAACTTCAGCGGCGGCGCCCTCGCTACCCCCGCTCAGCCCGCCCGCATCGACTTCGGCACCAGCCGGCTGCGCGGCTATGCCTGGTGCGAGAACCTCGGCTGGCTCAACCTCGACGATGCAACCCACTTCGTTGGCGTCATCATCGGCACCTGCGGCTCGCCCGACTTTGACGGCGACGGCGACCAGGGTACGGACTTGGACATCGAGGCCTTCTTCGCGTGCATCGGCGGCGATTGCTGTGGCACGTGCGGCTCCCCGGACTTTGACGGCGACGGCGACCAGGGCACGGACCTGGATATCGAGGCCTTCTTCCGCGTGCTCGGCGGCGGCGCCTGCTGAACGGCTGTGACAGGGTGCCACCCAAACGCCGTGAGAACGATTAACCCTGGGAATGCAACCGCGGCACTGGGCTTCAGGCCGTTTCAACGGCCTTGCCCGCTCGTAGGCCACCGCTTCCAGCGGTGGTTGAGAAGACGACCATGCGCCTCCTCTTCTTTGTTGATCAGAGCCCGTTTCAACGGGCTTCTCTCGCTCCCGGCTTGAGCCCCTCGATGAGATCGTCCACGAGCGCCACCGGTCGGTTCTGAGACCAGTGCCGGGCCCTCCCCATCCTCCCTCCGCGTCCCTCCGCCCCCTCCCCTACCTCCGCGTTCTCTTCGTGTCGCCCCCGTGCGCACAGATTCGTGCCTCCGCCGCTGGCTGTGCGCGAAATCTCCAAGATTTTTCCACCCCGCAAATCCCAGCACCAACTCAACAATTCAGGCCCGCGTTCCACCCCTCCCCAGCGCACAAACCGCTCCGCGAGCAGGGGTAGGTGGAGGC